>Ga0179596_10000116_pt1 | contig 66421 bp, 47 predicted proteins | sample CZODoug1_1_08_16_FD_155494 | JGI IMG/M metagenome (GOLD analysis project Ga0179596, IMG submission 155494) | Vadose zone soil fungal communities from Angelo Coast Range Reserve, California, USA - CZODoug1_1_08_16fungal (Illumina Assembly) | ecosystem: Environmental > Terrestrial > Soil > Vadose... | reverse complement strand
AATCTTGACCATACCCCAGCGTAGTCGCCCATGTTAAAGAGATAACGACCTTCTACTTATTGAATGAGAAAGACGTCTTTGTGGTGATGGCAGCGGCCTGGTTTCATGATATCGGTCATTTATATGGAGAGATGCACGGGCATGAAGAAAGAGGAGTCATAATCATGGAAAAATACCTGCATGAACTTTCCAAAGATCTGATAACATCGATCGGCGAATGTATCATGGCTACCAAATTCCCCTCCACCCCTGCTAATTTACGGGAACAGATCATTTGTGATGCCGATACCTACCATTTCGGTACGTCCGCCTTCCGGCAAACCGATGTGCTGGTTCATAAGGAGATGGAAATACGCACCGGCAAAACAATGACCCATTGGACCGAACAAAGTTTACAACTCCTGAAGACCCACACTTTTTACACCAGCTATTGCCAGCAAATGCTGGCGGAAGGCAAACGGCAGAATATCAGCTGGCTCGAATCGCTTATTCCTCCGGCGACCTGACCCCATCCTTCGCCTGGTCCCTCTATGCGCGGACCCTACCGTGTGGCCCCCCCGCTAGTTCACCGCCAATACCTGGAAAGTCCCCGGGATCATTTTAGGTCGTTGACCCTTGGGCGTATTGGCTTCGAAATCTGCTGTCGGCAGATAGAGGGTATGGGTGCTTTCATCGATGGCGATCGTCCTGGCTCCCTTCTTGGTAGGAATAGTAGCCGTAACGCTGAAATGAGCCGCATCGGTTTCTTTTATGGCAGTGATGGTTCCTTCACCGTTAGAGGTGTAGATCGTTTTCGTGGCATTATCGAAGGCAACCCCGTCTGTCCCATCGCCTATGGGCAGCTTGGCAATGATCTTGCCATTCGTGGCATCCATGACGACCAGCAATTTATCACAGGTGGAGAATAGTCTTTTGGTATCCACGTCTATCGCAAGACCGGAAGGGCCTTCGCCGGGCGCCAGTGACCAGCGGTTGATCACGGTATTCTTCGCAAGGTCTACTACGGCGATCTCGCTCTTATCCTCGATGTTTACGAACAATTTTCCGGCATTATCGGAAACGGCGGTCTCAGGTTTGCCGCCGACAGGTATCGTCGCGACCACCTGCTGCGTAGCCACATTGATCACACTCAGGTCATTGCTCCGGCCATTGCAGGTGATGATGGTCTTGGTAAAAGGCTCGTACATAATAGCGTCCGGATTGGTGCCGGTAGCGATCTGACCCAACACTGCATTGGTGGCCAGGTCGAAAACGGTCACATTGTTCAGACGGCCGTTGCTGGTATAGCCCTTTCCGGTCGTATTGTCGAAAGCGATGCCGTGAACACCTGTCGTATTGAGGATCACACCTGCAGAGTCCCCCGTCGCTTTATTCAGGATATTTACCTGCGTGCCATGTGAAACATAGATTTTATCATTGTTTACGGCGATATAATCCCATCCGCCCGCGCTGGCGATCGGATACGTATGGGTTACCTTTTGTGCATGGACCGCAAGGACTGATAGCGACAGCAGGGATAAAAGAAGCTTATTTTTCATTTTCTTTAGTTGAATAGTGAAAACAAACTTATTTACGAATTCTGAAGGAAAACGGTATTTTCAGCTTCTACCGCCTTTTTTGTACGTTTTGCCAGCGCAAATAATGTCAGCGAAAAAAGGCAAAGCCCAAGGATCAGCCAGGGTGAAAACAACAGCAATTTGTCCGTTGCGTCGCTAACTAAATTACCGTTCCCTGTCACCCGCTGCAAGATCCAGCCAATGGCCGCCATGGAAACCAGGCTTGCAAAAACGTTTTTTACGATCCTGAAATAACGCGTCTGGCTCATGATGATGAACCAGGGAATAGTTGCTGCAATGACAGCGACTTGCATCGCTTCAATCCCTAAGTTAAAGCCCAGGACACTCAGCGCAAGGTCCATTGACACCAGGTGCAGGTTTTGCAGGGTTTGCGAAAACGCCAGGCCGTGTATGAAGCCAAACCCCAAAGCGATGAAAATCTCTTTCCCGTAGAACAATGGGGTAATCGCATGTATCGCCGAAACCAAAATGGACACCGCGATGATAATTTCGATGAATTGGACGGGGATTTTTACCAACCCCAGGGCGCCGATCAACAAGGTGATGGAATGACCGATGGTAAAGGCCGTGATGATTTTTAGCAGCCGGAAGATACTATATTTCATGCCGCCATACACGGTCCATTTTTTATTGCTGACCAGCAGGCAGGCGGGCAGCAATAAGGTGATGATGAATAGCAAGTGGTCGGTCCCATTCTTTATATGTTCCATCCCCAGCCGGAACATGCCGGTAAACCCTTTCCAGCTACTGCCTTTTTTAAGATTGATTTCAAAAGGTTTGATCGTCATGGTCTGCATATCCCTGCTGATAACGCCCACTTCAACCGGGTTGTCGGTAATAACGCCATTTTCCCAATCGTTCCTGACGCTGACCAGCGTGGTATGGTTGATTACCTCATGCATCACCACATCATAATCCAATATGAACTTCCGGGTGTCCTCGTTTTTGTTGGGCAGCAGATTCAAATGCACCCTCAACTCCCAAAAAGGCGGACCGCTCAATACCTGCGTTCCCTTATCCATATTCATACTTACAATTTCAACGTCCCAGGGATTGTCTTTATTGATATAGGCATGAATATGGGCTTTTAAATAGTCCTTTAACTGATCCCCATATTGTTCAACAATGGTGGCAGGGCTTTCTGAAATATTGCGCTTAAAAGATAATGCTAACTCCGGTATAGGGATTTGTAGCTCTACAGCCACCATTTTTGTATTTACATCCAGCAACATATTGGTGTTGGGGGACTGGTGTGCCAGGCAAATTCCCGGTGTTAACGCCGCGCAGTATAAAAGAATCGGGAAAAGTAGCCGCCATTTGTTTTGGCGGCTACTTGTTTTAAATAGTAAAATCATTGTTTCTTTTTATAGTCCGATATAATCTCTTGAATGGTCCCTGAACACACTGTGGTAGTGGATCTGGCTCGGGTATACCACACCTGTCTGGCAAATGAATTCTATCCAGATACTCGGCCCGTCGATTCGTACATAATCTGTATTGGTCGTAAAAAATGAGCTCGCACTACCGGATATCCCGCTTGAATTTCTGGCGTGTGATACATAGGTGCTGGACAGTTCGTTGGTGTAAATGGTCATGAATGCCGCAGCTGATGTGGAATCCAGGTCATTTACCCAGCGGGCCATTGCCAGTAACACGTTTGCCTGTGCGGTGCTGCTTAACGAGCTTACCTGGATACCAACCTTGGTAGACGGGAAGGTGTTGGTCGTAGAACCGGGTATCATCAGGCAATCGGAGTAGCTGCCGGATATTTTGGCGCTTGTCAATTCCGTACTGCTAAAGGATGCCAGCATATTGGCCATGGCTGTTTCTTCGTCTGCCAATGGAGCGATCACCGTGCCATTCGCATTTGTCCAGGTTTTGGGTTCAAGCCCCTGGTGAGATGGAGTGATACTAACCACAGAACCCGCGTCAAACGTTATATTTCCCGCATAGTGGTGCCCGCCGAACTGCAGCATCCATTTGCCTGTGGTGCTTGGAGTGCCGAGGAAGCAGATCACATAGTAACCCGGTCCATAGCCGCCCCCTGCAGCCGCATACAAAACGCTGTCAGTGTTATTTATTTTAAGAAATTCATCATAGCCCTGATCTGTCGTGGTGCTGGTCGCAGCCGCGATCACTGCTTTTGCCGCGGTTAGCTGTGCGGTGGTCAGGCTGCTGAATGCGAGCCCGTCACGGCAGCTTAAACCACAGGGGAGGTTGCTCCATAGTTTCGCATTGGCAAGATTCAGGGTTAGTACTACGGAAGCCTGCTGCGTAGTCGACAGGGTAGCCAAAAACGCATTTGCCAGACAAACTACTTTTGCAACGCCTGTTGAGCTGGAGCAGTCCGTTGCCGTTGCATTCACCGTCACCGTAAAACTGCAGGACTGCCCGCCAAAAGTGATGGCAAAGCTGGCCGTTCCCGAGGAGGTCGGCGTACCTGTTATATTATAGGTCAAACTGCCCGAACTGGACAGGGTACCCGCCGCCAGTGTTGCGGTCAGGCCCGTGACGCCTGTTGAACTGATGGCGCTTCCAGCCGAGTACGCAACCGAGTTACCTCCTGTATAGGGGATACTGGCTGTGCCTGTATAGGCCACATTGAGAGTAGCGGTCGCTGAGATAGTAGCAGAGGAACAAGTTAAAGCCGTAACAGTAGCAGAGGTAGTGCTGCTGCTGCTGTCTTTCTTACACGCAATGAAGATGGCTGTCATGACTACAGCAGAGGTGATACACAATACAATTTTTCGTTTCATGGTCGTTGATTTTTGTTCAGTAAATAGTACGTGCGTTTGCGGCAGGCGTTGCCATTTCGAACAAAAATCCCGGGATAAAAGAGGTAAATAGTGGTGAATATATCTGATTCAGGGGTGAAAACGACGGGTCAGCTATACCTGTTAAAAAAGAGCCTTAAGGTTCTCCTCATAGTTTTTCCCAACCGGTATTTCCTCCCCGGCGATGCTGATCATCTTTTGTTTGATCGATTCAATGTGTTTTATCGAAATGATATAGGAACGATGTACCCGCAGAAATTCCTTTTTGCTTAGCTTTTCCATCAGGGATTTCATCGTCAGCCTGACGACAACCGGCTGCTGGTTCTGCAAATGGATCTTAAGATAATTGTCCAGCCCCTCGATAAAAAGAATATCGGCGAGAACTACCTTGATCACCCCATAATCTGCTTTCAGCATCAGGAACTTCGCTGTCTCAGGAGCGTTCGCATGGTGTACCAGGTTAAAGATCTCATTGGCCCTTTGTACCGCTCTCTCGAACCGCTCCAGGGTGAAGGGCTTCAACAGGTAATCGAGCGCTCCCAGGTCATAGCTTTCTAAGGCATATTCACTATATGACGTCGTAAAGATCAGCATGGGTTTATGCCGCAGCGACCTGAAAAAATCCATCCCTGATATGGAAGGCATATTGATATCCAGTAAGAGCAGGTCTATAGGGTTCTTTTCAAGGTATTGCAATGCACTGCTTGTACGGGTGAACCCTTTTTCATAAGATAAAAAGTCAAAATTTTTGCAATACACTTCGATGATGTCCAGGGGAAGGGGCTCATCGTCAACGGCAATTACTTTGATCATACCAATTCAAGGTTGAGTGTGACGAAATACGTTTTATCATCCTGGTTTACCTCGATCGAATGTTTACCCGGGTAAAGCAGATGGAGACGTTGCCCGGTATTTTCAATTCCGATACCGGTTGAATCGAAGTTTTTAGCAAGGAGTACTTTTTTGTTATATACAGACATAATCAGCCCTGTGCCGGTGACCCGGATTTTCACTTCCACCACGCAGTCTTCCTCATCCGGGTTGACCCCATATTTAAACGCGTTTTCAATATAGGTGATCAATATCAAAGGGGCAATGTTTTTATTACCGGGATCACCTGAACACTCGTAACGCACCTGGGTTGTACTTCCGATTCTTGCCTTTTGCAGCTCCATATAATTCCTGATATAGTCAAGTTCCTTGTTTAAGGGAATCTTATAATCGTGGGCATCTTTAATTACATATCGCATCAGACCGGAAAGGTTAATGATGGCAGCCGGGGCCCTGTCATCTTTTTTTATCGACAGCCCGTAAATACTGTTCAGCGTGTTAAACAGAAAATGCGGGTTTATCTGCGATTTAAGCGACGCTAGTTCTGCTTTCAGCTTTTCTTCTTTGAGGGCAGATAAATGTTCCCTTGTCCGCAGGAGAAAGGCGAAAAAGACAGCCGTAAAAAACAGGTACAGGTGGCGTCTGAACTCATCAAATACGAAGGAAGCTATCGTGAAGGGGCGGTGGGGGTGTAGATATCCCCCTGAAGGTCCTTGTCTGTCCATTTCGGGTGGGGGAGCTTCAATCCCTACTAAGTGTATGCCCGCCAGGTGAGGGAGTGTCATTGTTAATGATAAAAAGAGGGCAACACATACGATGTACTGTATATAATGGCGCTTGAAAAAAAGCCTGGGAATGAGGATGTAATAGTTAAAATAAAAAAAACAAAGCAGTACGAAGTTGGCGACCGTGTCCTGTACAAACACCCGGGTTAAGGCAAAAAAAGACTCCCCCGGCAGTCGCATAAAGGCCAGCGTAGGCACCACCAGGAAGAGGATAATAAAAGAAGCATGGGTCCATACATTATCTTGTTTTCGCTTTATATGCATCCGGGTGGTTTGGGGCAAAATTCGCTATTCTTTTGTTCCGCAGCCGAATATTGGGACAAAACAAGGTTTTATTGGGGTAAAACAGGGGCCTCCGCCGGCCGCTCACCCCAAAACGAAAAAACCTCCAAGGCTAGTTGAAGGTTTTTCGATTAGCCCTAGAATAATATTTTTTGTGCCCAGGCTACCCGGCCGTCTATGAAAAGGACGACCACACGGCCTCCTTTGCCGTTCCCATTGGAAAGCGGTATGCGAGTCATGCCCTGGCTAAATGCCATTTCCCTTTTCTGCAATACCTGCCCCGTCACCGTGTATATTGCCAGCAAGCCCTTACAAAAGCCAGCCGAATTGACGACAAGCGACATATCCGCCGGATCATTTCCCGACAAATACACATTTTTCAACCTGGAGGAAGTCACCCCTATCGTGATCACTGACGAGTAATAGGCATTCCCCTGCGCGGTAACTGCCTTTATTCTGTAAAGGTTATTCCCTTCTTCGGGATGAGCGTCTGTAAATGAAAAGGAACCAGGTCCCGTCCCGGCGGAACTAACCCCTCCCGGAACAAGCCCCAACGCCCGAAATACACTGTCACCATTGGTCCTCTCGACGATATAGGAAATATCGGGACTTTGGTCCAGCGTCTCCCACTGAAGATATACCTCCTGTCCAACATATTTTCCATGTAGCTGAAGCCCGGTGGCCTCCAGCGGTGTGAACATGGCAGCGTTTACAGCAGTGGATGCCAGGGCCGTACAACCATTTCGTTCCTCGGTGACCATCAGGTTATAAGTGCCCCAGACCGTATCTGTTACGGGATTCTGTACCGTAGACGTGAATCCGCCGGGCCCGCTCCAATTCCAGAGCAACCCATGCGAGCCGCCAAAAGGAGTCGGATAATTGCTGGCGCTTGTATTTCCGCCATAAAGATTCAAATTCCTGCCCGATAAACCGGAAAACGCCGATGCCACAGGAGGGAAACTATCAACCGGTACTACGATGGTATCAACCAGCGCGGTGGGACATCCCTGGGCAGGAGAAGCAGATACGATATAAGAACCACCGGACCGGACGGTTATCAGCGAACTGTCTGCATTAGTACCCGAAATAGTACCGCCGTTCATAGCCTGCCAGGTATAGTACCCGGCAGTCGTATTGTTGGTAAGGACAATGGTCCCGGTCGGATGATTGCAACGCAGCGTATCTGTCTTTAACGAAAAATCCATTACCGGTGAACGAAGAAAAGTCAATGGTGCTACAAAGTCCTGCAGGTTGGCAGTAAAAGAGCTGGAAGACCTGGATTTGAAAAAAATATTGGAGAACAGCGATTGGCAGGGATTCAGTGCCGGATACATGGCCGGATCCACGCCAATACGGGTTAGATTAAGCCCCACCTCAATGAATTGCTGCGATTGGTAGTACGCGCTCCAACCGCTGCCGCTGGCTGTAGTGCCCCAGGGAGTCGCATACGTCGTATCCTGTGCAGGAGTCGCTGAATAATTGGAAATACCGCCGCCGAATGCTGTGATTCCGGTCTTGGAGACGATGGATGCATATCCATAGGTAGAACCCGCCGAACTGCTGTAGTTGCCGTTGAAATTAAAATGAGTGGGAGATTGAGCTCCGCCGTAGTACGTGCTAAAGGTCGTCTGGCTTATCCATATCCTGACGTCGATCACGGGCACTGTGCCCGGAGTGCTGGTGGTGGCAATGATCAGGTCTCCGGTTTGTATAATATTCCCGCCGGCATCGAAGAGCCATTCTGTATGTCCCTGGCTTGTACCCGAAGACGAAAAAATACCGGATGCCGCATTATAGGTAAAGCTGTTTTTATAAAGCTCCACATCGAAATAGCTGTTGCCGTTGGTTGAATAAATAGATGCACCCGTAAACAGCCATAGAGAATCGCGCACATTGATACCGTCCCGTCGCATATGTGCAAACACATCCACCAGGTCGTTCTTGCCCGGTGTAGAAGCAACAGCCCCCGACCAAAGGGTAGGATTTTCGCCATTTTTCGCGGCCGAACCGAAAGTAGTCGAGTCCTTCAATGAAGCTGCTGCCATATAATCTTTGCCGTATGCCGCGTCCAGCCACAACTTGCCGCTGACCTTGGCATAAAGCAGCTGCGACATCCTTTTGCTGAAGGAATAGTTACTGCCGGATTGCAGTAAGGACAAATAGTACGATGCGTTGGACGTATCAATAACACCATTGCCTTGTAAAGAAGGCGAGAACCAGTCGTCGCTGGTAATGTCGCCTGTAGCTATGCCATATTTCATGTAATTGCTCCGGGTATCTGCATCGACGCCGAAGCCGGAATAAAGACCCCCGTTATTCAATTGGGCGATACCGGCAAAAGGGAACAGACAGATCAACAGCACCAATGGGAATAGTAAACGTGTTTTCATAAGTAACGGATTTATTTCATAGGCAAAGGATACAAAAAAGGTCCTTCCGAAAATCGGAAGGACTTACTTATCACTTATTCGACTAATCGTCATGCTTTTGGTGACCATACGCATGCCCCCTTCCATTCCGCCCCGGGTGATCATAGCGGTCCTCCTGGCCTTCAACATGCTCATGGTCGCGGATCGCCACCTGCTGTCCATAGCTGTCCTTATACCTGCCATACCGTTCTCTGTAGACCTCGCAATGCCTGTAAGGTTCCGGCTCATTCACTACGACCTTATATCCCCTATAGATGTCATAGGACCGGTACTGTTCCGGTAAAGCACCCGCAAATACCCAATGGCCCCGTTCCGGATACACGAACTGCTGCCTGGGCACGGAATAGTAGACATCGATGTCGGGCATGTAATAATAATCCACATGATCGTATCCTACCGGCCCCCATTGTGGCTGGGAGCCGATATTGACATTTATGCTCACGTGCACCTGGCCAACCGTATTTTTTGTGTAGAAAACCCCTCCTAATAACAAGGACAACAGCATGATCTTATTCATGTTTCAATTTTTTATTTTTTCCTACTTCTTAACCAGCGTTACCGTCCCTGCATTTGTCACAACCCCGGTACTTACGTTTACCGCAAAAGCCGTATCCCGGTAAGTCGAATCCTGGGCATGGAACAATAGGTTCCAGTTGCCCGCGGTCACGCCCCCGAAGAAATAATAGCCGGTGGCAGAATCCGGTAAGGCCATCAGCGTATCTGTACCCATTGCAGCCCATACCTGAGGCTTGGCGCCAAAGGGTAATACGAAGCCTTTTATGCTGCCTCCGATGGCTTCGGCATAGGTCCGGATAACGGGCTTTAGCAGGTATCCGCCATTGCCGGTTGATACGATTGACCGATTGGCGTCAAAATCGATCCACAAGCGATATACGATGCCAGCGGTAAGCGTGGAATGGATATTGAATTTCAACCCGGATTGCTGGGCCGAAGGGGTTTTCAAAGGATAGGACTGACCGTCTATGACAACCGAGTTGTTATTGCCAAGGACAAGGCGCATTTGAGACAAGTTGCCCGCAGGGAGATCGGCCGAAGCCAGCAAGGTGTCGATACCATTGCTGAATTTCAGCAGGTTGTAGATGCCCGGACGAAGAACATTTACCGTCTGCCATCCGGAACCGGTACCCGTGTCGGAAGACACGTTGACCTCGACTTTCTGAACATCGATGTAAACCGCATTATAATTCGCGGGGCCATCCGTCAACATGACCTGCAAATGCCCGGTGCCGTTGTCAGCACTTTTATTGCAGGATGAAAAAATAAGGCCACCAGTCGCTAATACGGTTAGAATAATGAACAAGAACTTTACAATTTTCATAGCTTACTAAGTTAAAAACGGGTTAAAACATTGGTTTTCAATAGTTAACTATCCCTGCGGGCAGATAGTTTGCCTTGCAGATATAAGACAGAAGAAATGGACCATGGTCCTACTGTTTTTTCAAAAATTCCATTTTTTATCCTATTGAGCTTATTATCTGCGTTTTATCCGTTATTGAAAATTATTTATAATATTGCCGACGTATTTATTGCTAATCTCATACGTGTTTAGGAAAAATGAATCCCGACGAAGAAAAAACCTGGAGATCGATCCAACAAAAGGACGGGCAGGCCTTTGAAAAGTATTACAAAGAGCATTATAAGAGCTTTTTCCTGGCGGCCGTTACCCATCTGAAAGATTCCGGCCGGGCGGAAGAGATCGTCAATGATGTCTTTGTCAGGCTGTGGCAAGGTGCGGATACCCTCCAAATCGAATCTTCCCTGAAATCCTATATCTATCGGGCTGTAATAAACAGGAGCCTCAATGAGCTGGATAAGAATAAAAGGGACTTACTGCGTCAAAAGGAATTAAGACACCGGCCGGAAGATACCTTCGAAATAAAAGAAATAGAAGACAATGAGTTAAAGATCAGCCTTTATAGAGCTATCGACCAACTTCCGGAGCAATGTCAAAAAGTATTTAGGATGAGCCGTTTCGAAGAATTAAAACAACAGGAGATCGCTGACCAGCTCGGCATCTCCATAAAAACCGTAAAAAACCACATAACGCACGCATTAAAACAACTAAACAAGGCCCTGGGTGAATGGCAATCCCTTCCGTTGTGGATTATGATGATAAGGGAATTATTTTAGCCGTCGACTAGGTCTCTGCCCGTTTTTTTATGTCTTATACTTGAAACTATGGATTCTCTGCCTATATATGACAATTTGCCCTGGGAAACGATCGCATCGGCGTTGCAAGGGACTCTTTCCGCCGATGAAGATTTGCGTTTTAGGGAATGGCTTGCCCTTTCTCCTGATAATCAGCATACATATGATCGGCTTCAGCAGATATGGAAGGATAAATTGGCTGATTATGCGTATTACCGCGAGGCGGACGAAGAAAAAGCATGGGAAGCCCTTCAACGAACCATGTTCCAACACTCCGGTGGAAAAGTTGCCTCAATGAGCACACGATGGCTGGCAGCGGCAGCTATATTGCTGCTGGTCGTAGGGGCAGGATGGTGGTACCTCTCCCGTAAAAGTGCCGGCATTTTGTATGAGACCGCTCTTGAACAGAAAAAACTGTCCCTCCCGGATGGCTCTACCATCGTTATAAGCCCTGAAACCCGTATCCGGGTCGCCAGTGACTATAATAAAACCGGCAGGACAGTGGTTCTCTCGGCGGGGGAAGCTCATTTTGAGGTATCCCACCAGTCGCAACTACCCTTTACGGTCGACGCGGATGTCGTGACGGTGAAGGATATAGGGACAAGCTTTTCCGTACAAAAAACAGCAGACAGTATAAAAGTTACGGTGACGGCGGGCAAGGTCGCATTTCTTAAAAAAGAGACCGGCGAATCCCGGGAATTATCCGCAGGCAGCTCACTTACTTATTATAATGCAGTACAGCGTTTTGGAGACATCAGGTCCACTGGCTCCTCAATCAGCAGCGCGGGATCTCTACGATTTGACAATACCCCTTTGTTCGAAATTATAGCGGCGCTGCAAAAAATGTCTGGCAAAAAGATCAGCCTGAGCAATGCTGCGCTCGGACAAAAAAGACTAACCGTCCATCTGGATGGCGAATCGGTAGACAACGCCGTCAACATCATCTGTGCTTCCTTAAACCTGGAATCCACTGTAAAAGACGACATATACATTTTAAGCTCCAGGGACAGTGTTATCCACAATTATTAATAAGTATTGATATATATAATAATGGTCGTCTAATGTCGTTTATCTGGTACTTTGCCGATCTAAATCATCTTGATAAGTGTACCGAAGAACCGAATATTCCAAAAAATGGCCGGGAATGGTCCTGGCTTTGCTGTTTTTTCTTTCCTGTTGTCTTTATCATCCCTGTGCTGCGCAGGAAAAAAAAATAATATCCACTCATCTTAGTATTACTGTAAAAGACAGGCCGTTTCCCGAAGTATTATCCATCATTGAGTATAAGACCCATTTTAAATTTGCCTACAGTACCGAACTCATTCAGCAACAAAAAAATGTTTCGGTAACGGCTGCCGATATTTCCTTAGCTGACCTAATGGCTATCCTTTTACATGGCACTTCTCTCACGTACAACATTATCGGAGACCAGGTCGTCCTGCAAAATGGCGCCGCGCCGCCCGGCGGCGATATCACGCTTAGCGGTTTTATAAAGGATGCACAGACAGGAGAATTGCTAATTGGCGCCAGCATCTCTATCCCAGCTGCCAGGACCGGCGTTTTCTCCGACAATTACGGATTTTATTCCGTCACCATACCTTATTCCGATTCCATGACCCTATATATATCTTATGTTGGCTATAAAAGCATTGTCAGGTCTGTGGGCGGACATAACGACCTTTCGCTTTCCTTTTACCTGCCGCATAACGAGGACCAGGAAAACATCAATAAATTAACGATCGCCAATGACAAGAGAGAAGACAATATTAAGAAAAACCAGTCGGCGCTGGTCGACATGTCGACCGACATGGTCGCCGCCGCCCCCTCTGTAAACGGTACCGGCGACGTAATCAGCTCAGTCGAGCTAATGCCGGGCGTACAGTCGGGGATAGATGGAACGCCGGGCTATTTCGTCAGGGGCGGAAATGCCGGTCAAAACCTTATCCTGCTCGATGACGCCTCCCTATACAATCCCAGTCATATATTTGGGCTCGTAGGGGTTTTTAATCCCGTAGCCGTAAAACGCGCCAGCCTCTTGAAAGGCGGCTTTCCGGCATCCTATGGCGACCATGTCAGCTCTGTGCTGGATGTGGTCATGAAAGACGGAAGCAACCAGCAATCCGGAGGAAATCTGGATTTGGGAAGTATCTCATCCGGCCTTACCCTGTATGGCCCGTTACAAACCGGCAAATCGTCTTTTTTGATCTCGGCGCGGAGAAGTACCACCGATCTGTTGCTTCACCCCTTCCTGCATCGAAATTATTTCAGCAATTATTATTTTTACGATCTGAATGCCAAGGTGAATTTTACTTTGTCTCCCAAAGACCGGCTTTTACTAAGCTTTTACAGCGGGAGGGATAAGGATACGTATTCTTCCGATTCTGCGGACATCACCGGGATCAACTATTCAATGCACTTCGGTAATACTGCCTTAACGATGCGATGGAACCACCAGTTTTCGGGCAAATTGGTTTCCAATACCTCCGTGGAATATGACCGCTACCACCAATTCCTTTCTGCCACGCAACAAGGTTATTTTGCTCAACTATATTCCGGCATCAGGGATCTCAACGCAAAAACAAACCTCACTTACTATCTGTCGCCCGGCCACAAAATTAGCGGCGGCGTCGATTATTTATACCAGACACTCTATCCCGCAACGCTAACCGGGAAAATCCCCCCAACCGATTCATCCAACAGCATCATTCCCGCGGATATTCCCCCAAAAACAGCCTCCCGCCTTGCCTTTTACGCCAGTGATGATATGAAATTCGGTCGCCGCTTCCAGGTATATTTCGGTTTGAGGGTGCCCATCTACTTTAAGCCGGGTGTACGATACATCAATATAGAGCCCCGCATTTCACTTTTGTATATGATCGATCCGGCTACAAGCGTAAAGGTCTCTTATACCAATGTTCACCAGTATATTCACCTGGTGCAAAGTTACAATTCCTCCTTTCCGGCCGAAATATGGATCGGTAGCAGCAATGCTGTCCAGCCGCAGGCATCCCAGGAGATTTCCGCAGGGTTGTTCAAGAACTTTTCAGAGAATATTTTTCAGACCAGCATCGAGTTTTATTACAGGGACCTTCGAAATCAAACATTATTTGGCGGCGGAGCAACACCGACGATAGATAATAATATTGAAAGCCAATTGATATTCGGGAGAGAATGGAGCTACGGGACCGAATTGCTGATCCGGAAGAACAGAGGCAAATGGACCGGCTGGGTGGCTTATACGCTCGCGTATGCCAATCAGCATTTTGATTCGCTCAATCTGGGAAAGTCCTTCCCTTTTGCTTACGACAGAAGGAATATGCTGGATGTTTCCACTTCATACGCGATTTCAAAACACTGGAAGGTTGCCGCTAATTTCTTTATGGCCAGTGGTCGTGCATTTACACTCGATACGGATACCAGCTCGGGTCCCGGCACCAATCCGCTGTTCGATAGCCGGGGAAGGGGGCGGGCCCTCGGTCGGGGAAGGAATCGCGATAGCACCTCATACGGCATCAGGGCGGACAATTACAGGCTGAGCCCCTATAACCGGCTTGACCTAAGCGTCCGGTATAAAAGAAACGGGCATATTGGCCGGAGGGATGTCGAAGCAGAATGGATTTTTTCGGTATATAATGTCTATGCACGGCAAAATAGCTCGTTCGTTTACCGCACCATCGACCCGGCCACGCGAAAAGTGATTGCAAAAGAAGTACCTTTCATTCCGGTTATACCTAGTATAACTTACCATTTACAATTTTGAGATTATCGTGTTAGTAAAATTCCCTTTTCGCCCACTCGTATATTTACGATAAAAATCGAGGACTTTCGCTTGATGGAGATATTGATCTTTAGCCTATTTTCGATGTATCCAATTCAAATGAAAAGTCCAAAAAAATCCAGTTAAAATCCAGTTAAAAAGAATCATCCAATTCCGTTAAAAGACCAATGATCGAACCCATTAAAATCCTAAGTCGAACCATCCAATTCCAATGAACACCAAAAGGTCAGACCATTTGACCCCGGTATCCTGAAAAACCTGAACCTGATTCCGTCTGATGAAAGCATTACAAATTCAATTTCTCTTGAAGAACCCCTGACTAATCTTGGGGGTTTTTTCGTTTTATCTAAGCTGTTTCTTCTATATCCTCAAAAAAAGAGCAGACCTCCTCTTTTTTATCCTGAATAGTTCGTTTTTTGGTGCGACTATACTCTTCCACACCTTAAACTATTTCCAATGAAAAGGCTTATTTTTCTTTTTCTCCTGGCTTCGGGCAGCATTCTTCGTCTGCAAGCCCAAAATGTTTTCCCTCTTCCATCCGGCAATGTTGGCATCGGGACTACTACTCCCGCAGTGCCTCTTCAGGTGATTTCATCTAATAATCAGCAGGCGCAGTTTGCTACCCCTAATTCTAATAATACCTGGATTTCCGTTACAAACAGTAGCGGGCAGGTAAATCTGGGGGTTGGATTGGCTCTTCCGCACCCCTATCTCTATTCATACACGGGTGATCTTTTTATCGGCGCAGATGGCAACAATCCTACGTTGTTTGTGAATGGCATGGCAGGAGGCAATGTCGGGATCGGCACCATTACCCCCGCAGCCGCCCTTCACGTAGTTTCAACCGGTTCGCAGGCGGCCTTGTTTAAGCAGGCTAATGCCAGTAATACCTGGATCAGTGTCGCTAATAATACGGGGCAGATGAATATGGGGGTTGGAGCAGCTACCCCGCATCCGTATATCTGGTCCAGTACGGGCAGCTTTTTCATTGGCGACGATGGCAACCCTACTGTATTTGTCAGTGGTATGTATGGTGGCAGCGTAGGCATCGGCACCTTGAATACAGGGACCAATAAGCTGGCGGTGGAAGGAACGATCGCCGCCAGGAAAGTGATAGTAACCCTGTCCAATCCCTTCCCCGACTATGTATTCACACCGGATTACCGGCTGCCATCACTGGAAACCCTGTCCGATTATATCCATGCCCATCATCATTTACCGGAAATCCCTTCCGCAGACAGCGTAGCCAGGAGCGGACTTGACCTGGAAAGTAACCAGGTCGCTTTGTTGAAGAAGATCGAAGAGCTGACCCTCTACGTCATCGCACAGAACAAAAGAACGCAGGAACAGGACCGCAAGCTGGCGGCACTGACCAAAGAGCTCCATAAGCTACAGCGGCAGGCGGCTTCGACACGCTGACAGCCGGTCCCGGCACACTTACAAAATAAGTAGCCCCCAAAAGAATCCAATTCCCGTCCCCGAATAGTAAATTGCAGGGAAGAGACGGAATATGAAAGAACTGAGATCCATCGTTCAGGCATACCGGTCCATCGATTTCTCGAAGACCCGGGCGGCCCTGGCTACCGTAGTCCGGGTAGAGGGCTCCTCCTACCGGCGTGCAGGCGCCCGTATGTTGGTGCTGGATGACGGAACCTACCTGGGAGGCATCAGCGGCGGCTGCCTGGAAGGAGACGCCCTGCGGAGGGCCCGGAAAGGGATTGCCCTGAACCGCCCCTCCGTCATCACCTATGACACGACCCAGGACGATGACTACCAGATAGGGGTGGGCCTGGGTTGCAACGGCATCATCGACGTCCTCTTCACCCCTCTCTACCCGGAAGACCCTAACAATCACCTGAATATCCTGTCCAACCTGACAGCCATCCGGCAACCGGCGATCGTAGTCGCCATCACCGGCTGCCCGGAAAAACCACCGGTTTCATCAGAGGCCGCCCCGACCCCGGCATTCCCCCCGGCAGCATCCGTCACGGATTCCCTGGCTTCGGCTCCCCTGGGCCAGGCCCTCCTCTACACCACCGACCTTGCCTTCTTTTCCTCTTTCTCCATAAAAGAGATTGCCCCGGCCGTTCTGCGGGACATAAAGAATAGCCTGACCGAACGCAGCTCCCGGACGATGACCTATGACACCGTCGACGGTCCTGTAAAAGTCTTTATCGAGTGCATCCTGCCGACCACCCATATCGCCGCCTTCGGCGGAAACCATGATATCCTCACGCTGCTGCGACAGGCAAAAGAACAGGGCTGGGATACCACCGTGGTAATGAATACGGCCAAAGCCGGTAAGGATATCACGACGACAGCTACCCGCGTGCTAGACTCTTCTGATTCTCCGCTGATCGACTCCCGCAGAACGCCACCCACCGTCGCCACTTCCCCGCAGGTCAACACGCCTTCAGTCGTTCCGCTGATCGACTCCTACACCGCCATCCTTTTGATGTCGCATGACTATAAAACGGATTTTCATAACCTGCAGCAGGCCCTGCTCACGGATGCCGCTTATATCGGACTGCTGGGCCCGCGCAAGCGGGCCGAAAAAATGCTGGACGCCCTTGCGGCAGCAGGTCATCCGGTTTCCCCTTCCAACCGGCAACGTTTATATGCACCCGCAGGTCTGGATATCGGCGCCGCAACTCCCGAAGAGATTGCCCTCTCCATCCTCGCAGAGATCCGCAGCCACTTCGCCGGCCGGCAGGGTATGTCGCTGCGCTTACGGGAAGGCACCATCTACGGTAATCCCACTTTATAACACACCCTCGCAAGCCATATTCCGGCAACAATCGTTCCCGGGAACGATTGCGTAAATAAACCTCCCTCCACCTCTCCCTTTACGCGGATATCTTTCGTAGCATTGAGTTGATTATCGCCATAGCCCATCATGCTATAGCGTACTGTCCTAACGATTCGCCCACTCCAAAAATAGACTGCCATATGAAGAAACTCCTGGTTCTCTTATGTTTGACCATTGCATTGCAATACACCCTGCGGGCCCAAAGTCCACTGATCAAGGGCCGGGTGATCGATGACAGCACAGGCTCCCCCATTCCGGACGTCTCCGTAATGCTCTCCGGCACCAACAAAGGCTCCACCACAGGCCCCGACGGTTCATTCACGTTAGCCTTCCCCTCCGATGCCAGGCGGCACAATCTGGTCGTTTCCTATACCGGGTACGGATCGGTATCCATCCCCATCACCGCCCCTTCCGACAAGATCGTAGTCCGGCTGAAAAAACAGGCCAGGGACCTGGAAGACGTGATCGTCATCGGCTACCAGTCCGTTAAAAGAAAAGACGTGCTGGCCTCCGTATCCTCCGTGACTTCCCGGGAACTAAGGGACATTCCCCACAATTCTGCCGAAGAATCCCTCGCCGGAAGACTGGCCGGCGTACAGGTCACCGGCTCCGAAGGATCACCCAACGCACAGGTACTCATCCGGGTGAGGGGAGGAGGCTCCATCACACAGGACAACTCACCCTTATACGTAGTGGATGGCATCCAGGTAGACAATGCCTTATCGACCCTGTCCATCCAGGATATCGAATCCATCAACGTATTGAAAGACGCAGCCTCCACCTCCATCTACGGGGCCAGAGGAGCCAACGGAGTAGTGATCATCACCACCAAAGGAGGAAGGAATACCGGAGGCAAGACCATCATCTCCTATACCGGATTCGTAGGTATCAACAAACTGGAGAAAGAATTGCCGGTACTGAGCCCCTATGATTATATGTACTATCAGTACGAGCGGGCCAAACAGACCGGAGATAGCAGCGGCATCACCCCCTTTGGCTATAGCTGGGACTCCGTTCAGAAATATAAACAGGTTCCGGCCTATGACTGGCAGCACAAGCTCTTCGGACGCAACGCCTTCCAGCAGACCCATAATGTCAGCATGACCGGCGGGACGGAACAGACCCAATACAACCTAAGTGCTACCGATAACCGGCAGGACGGTATTATGCTCAACTCCGACTATGACCGTAAGCTGGTCGCCTTCCGGCTGGATCACAGGGCCGCTGAAAACCTGAAAGCCGGATTCAATGTCCGCTATAATAATACCACCATCAACGGAGCCGGCACCTCCAATACCGGTTCCTCCGCCCTCAACTTCCTGCGGCAGGTGGTCCGGTACAAGCCCTTCCTCGCACAGGGACAAAGCGACGCCAGCTTTGACCAAAGCTACTATACGGAGACCAATGCCAACAGTCTGGCCCTGGTCAACCCCGTCCTGCTGAATAATGCACAATACCGGAAGACGTATAACAGTATCCTCGACGTAAATGCCTATGCCAACTATACCTTCACCAAATGGCTTTCCTTCCGCAGTACGGTCGGATATGATAATAACAACCTCCGGTCGGATGCTTTTGACGACACCCTCACCTATAATGCGAAATCCAATGGAGCCGGCCAGCCGATCGCTTCCATTAACAGCACGGTGAAAACCAGCGTCGATAACTCCAATGTATTCACCTTGTCCAATGCCAATATTGGCGGTCGATTCAAGGAGCACAATGATCTCACCCTCATCGCAGGAGAAGAGACCTACCAGACCCATGAAAAAGACTATTATATAGAGACCCGCTACTTCCCACTCGGGACCACCTCCTCGGCGGCGCTGGGAAATATGAACCTGGGAACACCTCCCAATTCCAGCCTAATCGAACCTAAACCCACTTCCACCGATATAAGCACGACCCTGCTCTCCTTCTTCAGCAGGGTCACCTACGGCTATGACAAGAAATACCTGGCCACCGTCTCTTTCCGGCAGATGCCTCTTCCTTATTTGCAGCTGTCAACCGCTGGGGATACTTTCCCGCCGCCACAGTGGCCTGGAGGATCTCCCAGGAGAGGTTTATGGAAAAGCTGGATTTTGTAAATGACCTGAAAGTCCGGGTCTCCTATGGCGCTGCCGGGAATAACCGGATCGCCCCATATCAATACCTGACCCAATTCAATACCAATTCTCAATACGGCCTGAATAACCAGCTGGTGACCGGCTACGCTTCCGCCGGACTCACCAACCCCGGCCTGAAATGGGAGACCACCGTCTCACGTAACCTGGGCTTCGACGCCAGCTTATTCAAAGACCGGTTTGGCTTTACTGTGGACATCTATTCCAATTCGACGCATAACCTGCTGGTCAATACGCCCGTACCCACTAGTTCGGGCTATACCTCCCAGCTTCAGAATGTGGGCTCGACCAGCAACAAAGGAGTCGAGATCCAATTAAGCGCCACCATCATACAGAACACGAATTTCAGCTGGACAGCGCTCTATAACATGTCCTTCAATACGAACAAGATCACCAGCCTGGGCCAGCAGACTTCCTATTTCCAGAATTCCAACTGGGCCGGATCCGGCAACCCCGCCGATTACATCGTTAAAGTTGGGCAGCCCGTAGGCTCCATGTGGGGCCTGGTGACCGATGGCTACTATAAAACGAGCGATTTTAATTATAACCCCGCTACCCGCGTCTATACCCTGAAACCCGGCCAGTCCAACGACGCCTCTATCACAGCCTCTACGCCGCAGCCCGGCAGCATCAAATTCCGGGGGCTCAACGGAGACACCGTGATCTCCGCCAATGACAGGACCATTATCGGACAGGCCGCTCCTAAATTCTTCGGCGGCTTCGGCCAGCAGTTCCGGTACAAGAACTTCGACTGTAGCATTTTCCTCAACTTCCAGTACGGCAACAAAGTGTATAACTATAATAAGCTGGAATTCTCCAGCGGTTACACACCCGGAGCTAACCTCGTAGGGATCATGAAAGATCGCTGGCATACCGTCGATAATAACGGAGTCGTATACGAATCGCTGGTGAATGGACAGGTAGTAGGCGCCTCCCCGGATTCCCTCAACGCCCTCAACAAAGGCGCTAAGCTATGGGTCCCTCTGGTCGGCTCCAGCTCCACTTCCTTCTCCCCTCAATCCTGGGCAGTGGAAGACGCTTCCTTTATCCGCATCAACAACATCACCCTGGGATATAGCCTGCCGGCCAGCCTGTTGCACAAGATGAAGATCACCCGACTGCGCGTATATGGCACCGTGAACAATGTAGCCGTTATCACCGGCTATAGCGGCTACGACCCGGAAGTGAATACCCGGCGCGATACCCCGGTTACCCCGGGAGTCGATTATTCGGCTTACCCGCGCAGTAGGAGTTTTATTTTCGGAATTAATGTGACCTTTTAGGTCACATTAATTCCGAAAATGCCCGAAGGGCCATCATTAGACTCGGCGTAAAAAATGCCGGCATTTTTTGCGCCGCTCACCCGAAGGACTATAGTCCTTCGGATATTCTAAAACGAATTTCAACCATCGACATATGCAACGAAAATTCTTATATCATATCCTCCTCGCCGCCTCTACCTGCCCCATCCTGTTCACCGGCTCCTGCAAAAAATATCTGGAACCGGCCCCTGTCTCCTCATTCAGCACGGAATACGTCTTCAGCAACGTGCAGAATACCCAAAAAGCCGTCCTGGCGACTTACCAGGACCTGACCGGCGACAATGGATACGGCATCCGCATCAGCATGTACTTCCCCTACGATAATGACGAAATGATAGCGATGCACCAGCTGGGGGACAATGACCGCGGCGATATCGCCCACTATAACCTCAATGCCGGCAACCTGCAGCTCAACTCCCCCTGGAACCAGCTCTACCAGGGAATCGAAAGAGCGAATATCTGTATCTACAATATCCCCCTCATGGATATGTACACGAAGGGTACCGACCAACAGAAGGGTGAACTGAAGAGACTTTACGGCGAGGCATTGACCCTGCGGGCGCAATTCTATCACGAGCTGGTGCGGAACTGGGGCGATGTACCCGCCCAGTGGCTGCCCTCCGCTATGCTGCCAACCCTCTTCCTGAAGAAGACGGACCGCGATACCATCTATAACCACCTGCTCAACGACCTGGCAATGGCCGACACCCTGGTGCCCTGGAGAACGGAAGTGGCGGCGCTGGGAGACCCGGTTGATGAACGCATCACCAAGGGCGCCGTTAAAGGTTTACGCGCCCGTATCGCCCTCTGCAGGGGCGGCTATTCCCTAAGAAGGGCCTCCAGCATGTATGGTCAGGTAATGGCCCGCCCCGCCGATTACAAGACCTACTACCAGATCGCCTGGAACGAATGCAGCGACCTCCTGGCGAACAGGAGCCAGCATACCCTGAACCCCAGCTTCCAGACCGTTTTCAAAAATGCCATCGACGCCCACACCTTTGATCCCCGGGGTGAAATAATGTTCCAGGTGGCCATGGCTGGTGGCACCGGCTCTTACGATAGCAAGCTGGGATACTACGACGGCGTAAAGGTGAATGCCTCCCTCACCGGCAACGCGGCTATTGCAGTGTTGCCCACTTACTTCTACCTCTTCGACTCTACAGACACCCGCAGAGATGTCACCTGCGCCGCCTATGAAGTAAAAGCCGACCTGGACTCCCTGACAGGCCACCCGCTGACGACCCTCGTGGAAGCCAAGTTCAGAAGGGACTGGATCTCCAACCCCTCCCAGATGACTTCCACAGCGCAATACTATGGCCTGGACTGGCCCATCCTCCGCTTCCCGGATGTATTGCTCATGTTCGCCGAGGCCGACAACGAACTCAACGGAGCGCCTTCATCGGCCGCCATCGCCGCCTTCGAAGAAGTACGGACAAGAGGATATGGAGGCAATGCCGCCCTCATCGGGACAACCCCTACGGACCACGATGGCTTCTTCAACGCTATCGTGAAAGAGCGCTCCCTGGAATTCGGCGGCGAAGGTATCCGCAAATTCGACCTGATCCGCTGGAACCTGCTCGGCCAGCGACTAGCCGACGCCAAGACGAACTTAACCAACCTATCCCTCCGGACCGGCGGCTTTACCGGCGCCTATAATACGAGCACCATCGATTTCAGCCAGCTGCCCGACAGCATGTTTTATAAGAAAGCCTCCTTTATCGAAACGGGCGTCAACTGGACCGCTTCCTTTTATCACCCCCGGACCGTATCTTCCGTTTCGGGAGCTACCAAAGTGGCCTGGGTGACCAAGGCAGTGGCGAACGTCCTCAGCTCTACCGGCGCTTCCAACGGATATGCATTTTATTTTACCGCCAATCATAGCGAACTGTTTCCCATACCCACCAGTGCGCTCCAGGCGAATTATAATTTAGTACAGGACTATGGATATTGATCAACTTCTGGCGCCGCTCACCCAATGCTTGTGGACCCGCATCCACCGGATTCTTTTCGGGGTCGCGCTCACGCTGCTTTCTTTCATGCCCCCTCCGGGAAAAAAAATAAAAGTCTGGCTGATCGGCGATTCTACCATGTCGGACAAAGAAGCCCGCGCCTACCCCGAAACCGGCTGGGGCATGCCCTTCGCCGGTTTCTTCGACTCCACCGTCACCGTGGACAACCGCGCAAAGAACGGCCGCAGCACCAAGTCCTTTATTGCCGAACAAAGATGGCAGTCGGTAGAAGGCGATCTGAAAGAAGGCGATTATGTCCTCATCCAGTTCGGTCATAACGATGAAGTCCCCACGAAAACAACCTATACCCCCGAAAAGGACTTCGCCGCCAACCTCGTCCGGTTCATCACCGGATCCCGAAATAAAAAAGCCACCCCCATTCTCATCACCCCCGTCGCCCGCCGCAAATTCGATTCCTCCGGCCATATCGAAGAGACTCATGCAATCTATGCCGCCATCGTTCGCCAGGTGGCTGCCGAACAACAAGTCCCTCTGATCGATCTGGATAAGGAGAGCCAGGCTCTGATCCAGCAATTCGAGGACTCCCGGCTCCTCTTCAACTACCTGGAACCCGGACAAAACCCCAACTATCCCGAAGGCAAAAAAGACGATACCCATTTTAGTGAGCTGGGTGCCCGTAAAATGGCCGAAATCGTACTCGCCGGCATCCGTACCCTGAAATTGGGATTGGCCGACCGGATCGCGGTCTCCGACAGCGCGCCCCGGATCGACCCAGCGCCTTTTGCCGACAATGCCGGTCATTGGTACGCTATTTTTGATAAAAAGAATATCATCAGCCCCCTCCCGGATCGTCCCCGGTACAAGCCGGCTGAATTGACAAATATTGCCGATAACATCCTGCTTTTTCAGAAAACGAATGGAGGCTGGCCCAAGAACTACGACATCTTTGCCATTCTGACCGACTCCCAAAAAGACAGCGTGGCCGCCGCCAAAAGCCTCTCCAATACCACCTTTGATAATGGCAGCACCTATACCCAGATCACCGCTTTGGCCATCGCATACTCGGCCACCCATACCGAAAAATATAAAACCGCTGCGATAAAAGGACTGGACTTCATCTTACAGTCGCAGTATAAAAACGGAGGCTGGCCGCAATACTATCCCCTCGAAGCAGGCTACAGCCGCTGTATCACCTATAATGACGGCGTTATGGAAGGCATCATGAAGTTGCTGAAGGATATTAAAGAAAATAATCCCCGATATGCTTTTGTGGACGCCGGTAAAAGAGCAGCGCTGGTCGCCGCTTATGCAAAAGGGCTGACATGCATACTTCGCACCCAGATCAATGATGCCGGCACGCCGACCGCATGGTGCCAGCAATACGATGAAGTCTCTTTAAAACCGGCCTGGGCGAGAAAATTCGAACCCCCTTCCATCTGCAATAAAGAGAGCGCCGGTATCGTCCTTTTCTTAATGAGCATCGAACACCCCGATAAAGAAATAACAGCCGCCATACAGAATGCCGTTGCCTGGTTCGCAGAATCCCGGATCTACAACACCCGGATCAGGACAATTCCCGCGCCCCGCACGGTAACCCCTTTCCGCGTTTCCGTTTCCGATAAGGTAGCCGTGACCGATAGTACCGCGCCGCCCATCTGGACCCGCTATTATGAACTTAAAACGCATCGGCCCATTTTTTGCAATCGCGACAGCAAGATCGTTTACTCCCTTGCCGAAGTACAACGTGAACGACGCGACGGCTACGGATGGTACACCTACGATCCACAAAAAGTGCTCGACCAATACCCGGCATGGCAGAAAAAAAGCAACCCTGCTCCGGCGGTCGTCCACGGACCGCAACAGGCCGATCCGCAATATCTCACCGTCGCCCAGGACGGCAGCGGCGACTACACCACCGTCCAGGCCGCCCTCGACGCCATACCCCTGCACAACACCCGAAAGATCACCCTCTTCATAAAGAACGGTCTCTACCGGGAGAAACTTCATCTCGACTCCACCAAAGACCTCGTGACCCTTATCGGCGAAGACCAGTCCAATACCATCCTCACCTATGACGATCACCCGGGCAAAGTCTCCCCCCAGGGCGACAGCATCAATACCCGATCCTCCTATAGTTTTCTGATCCGGGCCGATGAATTCTCCGCACAACAGATCACCTTCCGCAATGACGCAGGCTTTTCCGCCGGCCAGGCCGTAGCCCTCGAAGTGCAGGGCGATAGGGCCCGGTTCAGCAATTGCCGGATCGTCGGGAACCAGGATATCCTTTTTCTCAACAGCGATAAAAGCCGCCAGTATTACCAGAACTGCTATATAGAAGGCACCACCGATTTTATCTTTGGCGCCGCCACCGCCTGGTTCAGCGGGTGCCGGATCCATAGTAAAAAGAATTCCCATCTGACGGCGGCCTCCACCCCACAGGAACATCTCTATGGATTTGTCTTTTATGATTGCACGCTTACCGGCGACACTTCCATACACAATGCCTCTCTTGGCCGCCCCTGGCGGCCATATGCATCCGTTACCTACCTTCATTGTTATATCGGCCCATTCATCCGGCCCGAAGGCTGGTCCAACTGGAATAACACGGAGAACTACCGGACCGCCCGTTACAGCGAATACCGGAATTACGGCCCGGGATCGGATACCACCTCGCGGGTGTCCTGGTCTCATCAATTAACAGACGCAGCCGCACAACGGATCACTTTTAAAAATATCTTCGGTGACTGGAATCCGGAATCACAACCCAATTAATTCGATCATGAAAATGAAAAGCATACTACTATTTTGTGCAATGGCTGCGAATGCAGCCATTGCACAAAATTATTCATGGGACCATCTCCCCGTCATAGAATCCCCCGTCTTCAAAAAAGATACCTTCACTATTGCCGCCTACGGCGCTATCCCCGACGGTATCACCCTCAACACCATCGCCATCAACAAGGCGATCGACGATTGCAGCCGCCGGGGTGGGGGAGTGGTGCTCGTACCGGCCGGCTATTGGCTGACCGGTCCCATCGTACTCCGATCCGGTGTCAACTTCCATATCGACCGCGCCGCTATCCTCCAGTTTACTGCCGACCCCGATCAATACCCCATCATTGCCGGCAACTGGGAAGGCCACCCCGCCGCCCGCTGCCAATCCCCCCTTTCCGGTACCGACCTGGAAAATATCGCCGTCACCGGCACCGGTGTCATCGATGGCAATGGCGACGCCTGGCGATGGATCGCCAAAGACCGCCTCACCGAAGGCGAGTGGAAAAAAAGAGTGGCCTCCGGCGGCGTCCTCACCGAAGACGGCAAGACCTGGTTCCCATCGGCCAAATCCCTCAAAGGCTACCGGACAAAAGAGGCCGGCGTGCTGAAACCCGGAATGTCATTGCAATCATTCGAAGATATCCGCGACTTCCTGCGTCCCAACCTCCTCGTGCTGACGAATTGTAAAAAAGTATTGCTGGATGGCCCCAGCTTCCAGAACTCCCCGGCCTGGTGCCTGCATACGCTGCTATGCGAGCAGCTGACCATCCATGACGTACATGTCCGGAACCCCTGGTATGCCGCCAATGGCGATGGCATCGATATCGAATCCTGTAAGAACGTGCTCCTGGAGAACAGCACCTTCGACGCCGGAGACGACGGCATCTGCATCAAATCAGGCCGCGACGAAGACGGCCGCAAAAGAGGCCGGCCAACCGAGAACGTCATCGTCCGGGATAATATCGTCTACCGCGCTCACGGAGGTTTTGTCATCGGCAGCGAAATGTCCGGAGGAGCCCGTAATATCTTTGTATACAACTGCTCCTTCCAGGGCACGGATATCGGCCTTCGGTTCAAAACCGTCCGCGGACGGGGAGGCGTCGTAGAAAAGATCTATGTAAAGAACATCAGCATGAAAGACATTGTCCACCAGGCCATCTTTCTGGATATGTATTACTTCGCCAAACCACCCTCCATCGCAGAGACCTATGCCGGAACGGCACCCCCCTTAGTCCCCCCGGTAACGGAAGCGACCCCGCAGTTTCGCGACATTCATATCAGCCATATCGTTTGCGATGGCGCCGAAGAAGGCATCTTCGTAAGAGGCCTCCCCGAGATGAGCATTAAAGATATTTACCTCGACAATATGGTGCTAAAAGCTGCTAAAGGAGCCGAGCTCACCGCAGCCAAGGGTATCACTATGAAAAATATCCGGCTGGTAACAACGGCAGGCCCTACACCGGTCATTTACATCGAGAACAGCAGTGACCTGCTCTTCGATAACATCCAATACAACCCCGGCGCTGCAACCGTCTTCAGCATCAACGGCGACAAATGCAGCAGCATCCGTGTCGAACACACCGATACCACAGGCGCATCCCATCCGGTGACTTTTAATTATGGAGCAATAGAAAGGATGCTGAAAATCGAAATCCCGGCTGCAAAAACCCGCTAAATTTTGGGCTGGTAGCCGCATCCCATCATTAAAAGGCATAATATTGAGGGATCAACGTAAATTAATGATTATGACACCAGTTAAGACAGCTCTGTGCTCTTTTGGAATGTCCGGCCGCGTATTCCATGCCCCCTTTTTACACCTGCATCCCGGCTTTGAATTGTATTCAGTCTGGGAGAGAGATAAGAACCTGGCTGTAGCCCTTTATCCCTATGTAAAGACCGTTCGCTCCCTGGAAGAAATATTGGAAGATCCCGCCGTTGAGCTGGTCGTTGTCAACACACCGAACTACACGCATTTCGAGTATACAAAAAAAGCATTGCTTGCCGGGAAGCATGTGGTAGTGGAAAAACCCTTCGCCGTCACCGTTCAGGAAGGAGAAGAATTAGGCGCCCTTGCCAAGTCCACCGGGAAAAAGCTGTCCGTCTACCAGAGCCGACGGTACGATAGCGACGCCAAGACCCTGCGACAAGTGGTGGAAGGTAACTGGCTCGGACATATCGTAGAGGCCGAGATCCATTATGACCGCTATACCGTGGTGCTAAGCCCCAAAGTGCATAAAGAGACCCCCGGACCCGGCAGAGGCCTGCTCTATGACCTGGGATCTCATCTGATAGACCAGGTATTGCAGCTGTTTGGAATGCCTTCTGCCGTATTTGCCGACATCGGTATCATACGCCCTATTTCCAAGGTCGATGATTATATGGAGCTTCTTCTGTACTACCCCGCCGCACGCAACCTCCGGGTAAGGCTCAAGTCGAGCTACCTGGTAAGGGAACCCCTGCCCGCCTTTGCTTTTTACGGCTCTCTGGGGACTTTTATCAAACCCAAGGGCGACCCGCAGGAACAACATCTTCTCCTGGGCGAGCTGCCAGAAGGCAAAGACTGGGGAGTAGAGCCCGAGAGCGCCAAAGGACTCCTGCATACAGAAAAGGACGGCAAAGTGATCCGGGAATATATCCCTTCCCTAAAAGGTAATTACGGAGAGTTCTATGACGACATGTATGAGGCCATTCGCAATGACAAACCCGTACCCGTAACGCCGGAAGAGGGGACCAATATCCTGCGCATCATTGTGGCCGCCTACCAGAGCAGCAGTGAGAAGAAGGTGATTGAGCTACGGTAACGATTGCGTAAATAAATAGAGCCGGCATATCCGGTGTTCATCAAATACTATGTACAATTGTTTAAAATGAGACATTTTGTATATGCTATATTCATTTGCCTGAGTGTACCTGCGGCATCCGCCCAACCGCGGATCGTCGTCGACTCAGCCGGCCATGGCGACTTCCGCACCATCCAGGAAGCGCTCAACAGCCTCAGCGAACAGTCGCCGGCCCCCAGAACGATCTTCATCCGCAAAGGCATCTACAACGAAAAGATCTGGGGTGTCGCTACCCTCAATCTTCGGGGCAGCGACATTACCCTCAACGGACCCGTCTGCATCTGGCACGACGGATCGGTCGACCCGGATTCGAAGACTGTCCTGAAAGATTGCTCCTTTTCCGGATACGATGGATTCAAACTAGGTCGTTATCACCGGGAAGCGCAGTTTTACCTTATCCATTGCTCCTTCGCGGAAAATATGGCCGACCAGGACATTTACCTGGTGCCAACGGCTACCCCCCTTCATTGGGGACGCAGGATCTATTATTACGACTGTCATAAAAAAGGAACCGAATATAAATGGTATGCCAATAACCTGGACCAGGCCGCCGGTTCCCCCGACCCCGGAAAGATCGACCCGGCTTGGGTATTCAAAACAAAATGGGACCCTTTAAACTAAAAAAATAAACGAATGATGATCCGCTCTCTTGCCATATCCTCCCTGCTGGCCTGCACAGCCTTCAGCAGTATCCGTACGCAGGCGCAGACAGGCGCCGAAGCCGCTGCCATCGCCACTACCGTCATGACCACCTGGAAAGATTCGGCCAGCGACAAAGCCGCCCGGTGGACCTATGACGAAAGCCTGGTCTGGCGCGGACTCGAAGGCCTCTGGTACAATACCGGCGATGCCCGCTATTTCAAATATATTCAGCATTGGGCCGACCGCCTCGTTGACAAAGAGGGCAATATCGCCACTTACAAACAGGACGATTACAACCTGGACAATATCCTCGGCGGCAGGATCCTGCTCCTGCTCTACAAAGTCACCAACCAGGAAAAATACTACAAGGCCGCCACTATTTTGAGACAGCAATTAAAAGAGCAGCCCCGCACCAGCGAAGGCAGCTTCTGGCATAAGAAAAAATATACCCGGCAGGTATGGCTGGACGGACTGTATATGGCCCAGCCCTTCTACGCCGAATATGCGGCTCTCTTCCATGAAGACACCGCCTTCAACGATATAACCCGTCAATTCACGACTATCGAGCGCCATGCCCGCGATCCTAAGACAGGCCTGCTCTATCATGGCTGGGACGAGACCCGCCAGGAGAAATGGGCGGACAAAACCTCCGGTCTCTCCTCTCAATTCTGGGGACGCGCCATGGGCTGGTACGGCATGGCCCTGGTGGATGCGCTGGACTACTTCCCGGCAAGACATCCCGGCAGGGCCGCCCTCGTAGCCATCCTGCAACGCTATGCCGCGGCGATCCAGCGAGTGCAGACAGACAGTACCGGCCTCTGGTGGGATATCCTGGACAAACCCGGCGCGGCCGGCAATTATCCCGAAGCGTCTGCCAGCTCCATGTTCGTCTATACCCTGGCTAAAGGGGTGCGGATGGGCTACCTCCCCGCTTCTTATCTGGCCGCCGCCAAAAAAGGGTACGAAGGCATCGTTAACCAGTTCTATATTACCGATGCCGGCGGTGAGTCCGCCCTTCAGGGAACGGTGAGCGTGAGTGGCCTGGGAGGTGATCCTTATCGCGACGGCAGCTATAAATACTATATCGGCGAGAAGGTAGTGACCGATGACCCGAAAGGGCTGGGCGCTTTCCTGCTGGCGGCAAACGAGATAACCCGGTTGTCCACGCAGGGGGTGGGGAGAGGGAGGACGGTTCTTCTGGATACTTATTTTAATAACGAGCATCATAAAGACATCACCGGGGCGACCGTCCGTTATCATTATACCTGGAACGACCAGGCCAATAGCGGCTTCTCCCTGTTCGGAGATATCTTCCGGCAATATGGTATGCATACCGACACCCTGCCCGTCGCGCCCACGACAGAACGCCTCAAAAAAGCTTCCCTGTACATCATCGTAGACCCCGACAATGAAAAAGAAAGCCCTTCCCCGAATTATCCCGGCCCAAAAGAGATCGCCGCCATCCATGAATGGGTCAATGACGGAGGCGTGCTGGTGCTGATGAGCAATGACTCTGCCAATGCGGAATTTCCACATTTTAACAAGCTCGCCGAGCGGATGGGCATCCATTTTAATGAGGACGATTACCACCAGGTGACGGGCAATCAATATGAAATGGGGGCTTTTACCATGACAGCACAGGATGCGATATTCAAAACAACTCATAAAATTTACATTAAGGAACTGAGCACCCTGCGGCTGAGCCGGACGGCCAAGCCCTACTTTACAGATGCAGGTAAGGTGATCATGGCTGTTGCCCGGATAGGCAAAGGCACCGTGTTCGCGGTGGGCGACCCCTGGTTCTATAACGAATACCTGGACGGAAGGAAGCTGCCCGCGGAATATGAAAACTACCATGCGGCAAAGGACCTGGCGAAATGGCTTATACAGCAGGCCCGGCGATAGGAACGAACAACATTATTAAAAGAATTTTTATGAAGAATTTTTTGGACGAGGATTTTTTGCTGCATAGCAAGGCAGCCCAGCAGTTGTACCATGATTATGCCAAAGAGATGCCGATCATAGACTATCATTGTCATTTGCCTCCCCAACAGATAGCGGCGGATCATCAGTTTGAGAATCTTACCCAGGCATGGCTCTATGGCGATCACTATAAATGGCGCGCCATGCGGACCAATGGGGTGGAGGAGGCATATTGCACCGGCTCCATGCCTGATTGGGAGAAGTTCCAGAAATGGGCCGAGACCGTCCCTTATACCCTCCGCAATCCCCTCTATCACTGGACGCATCTGGAATTGCAGCGTTATTTCGATGTACACGAGATCGTCAATGCCCGGACAGCCCGCACCATTTATGATACCTGTTCGGAGAAGCTGCAGACAAAAGAATATTCCGTACGCAATCTTCTTCGCAAGATGAATGTCGGCGCCGTCTGTACCACCGATGATCCGGTGGATTCTTTGGAACATCACCTGAAACTGAAGCAGGATGGTTTTGAAATTCCCATCCTGCCCGCCTTCCGTCCGGATAATGCCATGAACGTAGACAACCCTGAAAATTTCAATGCCTACATAAAAAAGCTGGAATCAGCCACTAATATTGCCATCTCCAATTTTAACGACTACCTGTTTGCGCTGGAGAACCGGCATGATTACTTCGCCTCCATGGGATGCACCGTCTCCGACCATGGGCTGGAAGAGATCTATGCGGAAGAGTTCACCGGAGTGGAAGTGGAGACGGCTTTTAACAAAGTCCGTTCAGGCAAAGGGCTCAGTGAGATAGAACGCCGTAAGTTCAAGTCTGCTATGCTGGTTCATTTCGCGGAATGGGATTGGGAAAAAGAATGGGTTCAGCAATTTCACCTGGGTGCTCTCCGGAATAACAATAGCCGGATGATGACCAGCCTGGGCGCCGACACCGGTTGGGACTCCATCGGAGATTTTTCGCAGGGCAGGGCCCTGGCGAAATTCCTGGACCGCCTCGATAAAGAGGACAAACTCGCCAAAACGATTCTCTACAACCTCAACCCCGCCGACAACGAGCTCATGGCGACGATGATCGGTAATTTTAACGATGGTTCCATCGCAGGGAAGATACAATTCGGTTCGGCCTGGTGGTTCCTGGACCAGAAAGACGGGATGACCCGGCAGATCAACGCCTTGTCCAATATGGGGCTGATAAGCCGCTTCGTGGGCATGCTGACCGATTCCCGCAGCTTTCTCTCCTTTCCCCGGCATGAATATTTCCGCCGCATTATTTGCAATTTGTTCGGGGAAGAGATCACCAACGGCGAGCTGCCCAACGACCTGGAATGGATCGGGAAAATAGTCAAGGATATCTGTTATTATAATGCCCGGCAGTATTTCAACTTCCAGCCCGCCACCGTCGGCGCGTATTCGGAATAACCTGGGTCGCGTATTCGGCGCAATGGGCGCTAAACGATCGGAGAGCCGCCGGGGCCTTGTCAGGCCAAGGGTAACGTGAAATAGAAAGTACTCCCTTTTTCGGGAGTACTTTCAAACCATATCGTGCCATTGTTTTTCTCAACCAGCTCCTTGCATAAAAGGAGACCCAGGCCGCTCCCTTTTTCTTTCGCTGTACCGAAGGTCGTATACGAAGAAAATTTGTTGAATATTTTTGACCGGGCTTCAGGAGGTATGCCGGCTCCTTCGTCTTTTACGGCTATGAGAATATGATCGGTTGTTTTTTCAGCGCTTACGGCAACGAGATTACCCGCTTTGGAAAATTTCACCGCATTCTCTATTAAATTCCTGGTAATGATGTCAACCATCGCCTGATCAGCATAAGCCATTACAGGAGCGGTGGTTTCATCCATTGTTATATTCACCTGCTTTTCCGCGGCCCTTGCTTTTGAAAGTGTTACATTTTGATCGATTGTCTGTTGTACGTCGAATGAGACGGGTGAGATCTGCATACCATCCATCTGGCTTTTGGCCCAGTACAGCAGGTTGTCAAGCAATTTCGCCGTTAAGTCCAGGCTGTCGACCGCTTTGCCGATCAAAGACCCGCTTTCCGCTCCGGAAATACCTTTGACTTGTATGATCTTCATCATGGACCAGATAGAGTTGACAGGCCCTCTCAAATCGTGGGCAATAATGGAAAACAACCTGTTTTTTACCTGCCCGAGCTCTTCCAGCTGCTGATTTTGTGCCGAAATATTCTTGTTTTGAATTTCCAGCCTTTCGCTGAGCGCCCTCTTTTGCGAATAGTTTCTGAATAGAATTAGTGACAGGAGCAGTAATAGTAAGGATCCGGCTATCAGGATATTGCGCCTCCATTTTATTTTTGCCAGCTCTTCGTTTTTGATAATATTATCCTTATTTAACAGGTCGATCTGTTGCTGCTTTTTCTCCAGCTCGTAGGAAGATTGTATATACCGGATCGACTTTTCTTTTTCTACTGCTATAAGGCTGTCATGTAACGCTACTTCCAGGTTACGGTAATCGAGGGCTTTTTTGTAGTCGCCAAACTCCTGGTGGGTCAGGTATAAGACGTTGTAGGCCGTTTTTATCAGCTCGACAATACCTGATCGTTTACTCTCTTCCAGGCCCTTCTGAGCATAGAACAGACTGGAATCGTATTGGCCGGTATAATATAAAGCCAGTGCGAGTGTGCTATGGCAGTAAGCGACGTCCTCATCGTCTTTTAGCTTTTCGGCAATGGCCAGTGCTTCATATAAATTGGATTTTGCTTTGCGGTATTCTTTTTTAGTAACATAGTTTTCGCCCATGTTATATAATGTAATGGCGATTAACAGAGAGTCTTTGGCTTTCTGCGCTATCAGGTATCCCTGGTAATTAGAGGCGATAGCGGAGTCTGGCTGGCCTCGTTTCTTATAGATTTCCCCTATGTTAATTAATAAGTTCAACCTGCCGGCCTCGTCATTTACTTTCAACGCCATATCATAAGCCCGCTGATAGTAATAAAGCGCTTTGGCATAATCCTCCAGATCTGCATATACAATTCCGATATTATTGTATTCATTACCGGATAAGCCGACCAATCCCAATTTCTCGCTGAGACGCAGGCATTGAAAATGACATTCCAGGGCCTCCGGCAGCATTCCTTTGGAAACAAGGGATACCCCCTTCGTAAGATAGGCCAGGGCAATGCCTTTCTCAAAGTGGATTTTTTGGGCCAGATCGAGCGAATTCTGCGCCATCAGCAGCGCACTGTCGGTATTTCTATTCCAATACCATCTTGAAAGTGAATAATAGAGATTTACCCGGTCCGTATCCTGTTTGGCAGCATGGAGTTTCTCAAGAAGGATCGACGGTCTGTTCGCCTGCGCCCGGGAAGGATGGGGCCCGGCAATGATCATACCTGTCAAAAATAGCAGGTGATAAATAAGGATACGACAGACGTATTGTCGTCGTAAAGGGGTTGGTGGGGGTTTTTTCATATAGGTATTACGTTAACAGAAAGGACGGCCTTTCCGGGGGCCTTCTCATAAGCTTAAATATATAAATTTTTCCTGTAATACCCATTTCCTGCCTTCAATAAAGCTCATTCTACCGCTTCCTTCCTCACTTTGTCCGTTTCGGTTACATTCCGCTTTTGAGGCGCCGCCTTGGCGCGCACCTTTGCCCTGAATAAAAATCACGCGGCTCAGGCTGCATTTAAAGTAACCATTAAAAAGGGAATTTATGAAAAAGCTAGTTTTAATCTTAATCTGCTTTGTGCTGGTGTCGGCAAAAGGGTTCAGCCAAAGTTTTTTTAAGCGTTTCGAATTCGGGCTGAAGGCGGGTGCTAACTATAGTAATTTCACCAATGCGAATTTTCCAACCGACCCTTTAGTTGGCTTTCATGCCGGCGCAACGGTGGCCTTCAAGATCACCGACAATTTCCTGGTGCAAGAAGAACTTTTATTCTCTACACAGGGGGCAAAGATCAAAGGTGGTACGCTCGGCGATCAGGATCTCAAACTTTCCTATATCTCAATACCTTTCTTGCTTAAGTACCGCACGAATTCCGGGTTCTATTAAATAACGACTTCAAAAATAATAATATACAAGCCAGTATCTTCTACGTTTTCTAATTACGGACAGTAAAAATTAAAACTTAAAAAACACCACGTGAAAAAAACATCAGATTTCAGAAGATTATTAACGAGCGCCGCTTTGCTGGTTCTCGTTGCGCAGGTTACATCCTGTAAGAAGAACAATGTGGATGAATACGGGACTATAGAAATTAAAGTAATAAATGCGTCGCCGAATTCACCCACGGAAAGCTTTACGCTGGCAAATAGTTTGATAGTCAGTGGCGGTCTGAATTTTACCAATGCGTCCAATTATATCCAAACCAACTCCGGTAGCAGACTGGTAGCTGAGTTCAGAGATGTAACAACAAATTCGGTATACGCATCAAGCGAACTTTGGTTCCTCAGCTCATTAAAGTATACGATCTATCTGGCAGGCGAAGGACAAAATGCAAGAGTTGTATATTTTGCCGACGATCTTTCATCTCCGCAAGATGGAAAGGCGAAAGTAAAGTTCGTCCACTTAAGCGATGGCGCTCCGTCCACCCTTACTATTAAGGATGGCTCCGGAAATGACCTGGTAACGTCGCTGGGCAGAAATAATGCGAGCGCTTTTAAGAACCTCGCGCCCGGTACCATTACCTTGCAGATCTATGATTCCTCACAGGGAACCAGTGTCGGAAGCTTCACACTGCCTGCGGTCACAGCCGGTAGCATTTATGCTGTCTATGTCACCGGTTCTTCTACCTCTGATATCAACGTTCACGAGATCCTGCTTAAATAGCTGGTTTCTGCCCTTTTTTTTGAGCCATATCATTTTCTAATGGTATGGCTTTTTTTCTCGCCTGGCCGCCATCCGGAAATCGCTGACAAGCTGAATAGTATTGATAGTCATTTCTTTATGACTATGTTGAGTTTGACAAGTATATTCCCCCCGCTTAAAATCTCATCAAACACCCCCAATAATTCGAAAAAAAGACTTAAATTTACTACCAATATGAAAGTGGTCACAAACCATACTGATAAACAAGTTTCCATGCAAAGGCTTCAGGCATTCACGTTATTCCAGAAAGATGGAATGAAAGCCGTTGAACAGACCTATCCTGAACATGTGCAGTTCGTGTGTGATCATAAAGCAAAAACATATCGTGACGTAAAACAAGAATTATTTCCTACATACCAGGAATATTAGCCTCTATCAGATTTCGTAGTCCTTCTTTTTATCGGCCAGATATTTTCTTAACCATTTCAGACATTGGCTATTCTCATATAATTCAAAAGAACCATGCCAGGTAAAGCCATCTCTTCGCCACAAGTACTGACCTTCTCTATGTCGCAGTAGTTCCCACAAACATGTCTCTGATCTGCCGATACGGGATAGCATCATCATCAGATCTTCATGGTCATCCTGATCCATCTGAAAACCTAATCTTCCCCATGTATAATAACCTTGCCAGTCGACAGCACTACCATCCGGTCCTGCTGCTGTAACATCCAATCGTCTAAAGCCTCTCGGACGTGCTTCTTTCACTTGGTTACATAATATGCAAGTCCCCAGGCCGTCTCCTTGCGCATTTTTTTCTACTTCTAAGAAATCATTAAAAATGACTCGTAAAGAAAAATTGATTCGCCGGATAGCATTATAAAGATCTGTTACAATCGTACATTGAATAGTATCCGTATTTATAAAATCTATAGTCAGATGACAGAAGGTGATTTTACTAGTAGGAATGCCTCCACAAAGATTAATAAGAGAAACCATATTGATGTTATGAGCTTTTAACATGGACTGCGCTCTGTCATCAATCGTTGGAGTTACGCCTTTCAGATTTGGAGTAATATAGTTAATTCGTTGTGACAACTAAATAGAAATAGGTTTAATTACCGATCAAGTCGAAATGGTTGCCAATATTACTATACCGTTATGAAAAAAAACAAAAAATCGTGTAAGATGGGTTTTTTATTTTACCTCCTCCTCTCCAAGGATCTTCAATATCTGAAGATGATAATAGAACGATCTTTTCAGATCATTCGGGAAGCATATTTCGTCACCATCAGCCGATAGATAGCATGGGACACGCTGAATGGCCGGGATGTTCGGGCATTGATCAGCCAGTCGATCTTTGAGCAAAAAGATCAGTACTAAGAAATATCAGGCAAAAGAGCAGGTTCAGGCGATCAGGTATTATAGCGAAATTAATGCAGCCTGAAGGTCGTAAAAAACAAAAACCCGGTATGAACATACCGGGTAAGGAGTCGACTCGATTTAGACCTTATCCTATGACTAAATTAAATTAATTTTAAATATGAAGTATATTCGTTATAGAAAATTGATTGATTTCTAAGCATTAGGCCAGTTTATTGCACAGAGAAAGGCTATTTCATATTATTTATTTCGATTATAACATTGTTTGCCCCTTTTCTCCCTGGGCTTCCCGCCCTTTCTGCCCCTCTACAATCGCCCGCATCAGGGGAAAACTATCCGGATAATTGACCTGCACGAACTTTACCAACCCCTCCCGGACATCACACCGCAGGTCAAAAGCATTCCCCGAACTGCTGGCGCTCATCAGCGCTCTCACTTCTATGGTCCTTTCACTAATATTCGTCACCTGCAGTACATTGACCCGTTTATCCCATAACGGATTGATTTCCAGCAGGCGCGTCAATTCTTTCCGCATAGCATCCAGCGGGACGGTATAATCCAGGTAGATAAAGACCGTTCCCATTATGTCCGCGGTATTCCGGGTCCAGTTTTGAAATGGCTTCTCGACGAAATAATTAATCGGCAGGATCAGCCTCCGCTGATCCCATATATTCAGGACTACATAGGTCAGCGTGATCTCTTCCACCCGGCCCCATTCCCCTTCCACGACCAGCACATCGTCGATCCGCAAAGGTTGGGTAAAGGCTATCTGAAACCCCGCCAGTAAATTCCCCAATGACTTCTGGGCGGCAAAACCGATGATAATACCGCCCACTCCTACACTGGTCAGCAGGCCCGCCCCCAGCTTGCGAAGATTGTTAAAACTAAGTAAGATCAGGCAGGCGGTGAGGATAATGATCAGGCTGATGGCGATCCTTTTTATGAACTGCAGCTGTGTCCGGATCTTCCGCTCTTTCAGGTTGTCGGCTTTCTTGATATCGAAAGAATGATATACATAGTCTTCAAAGACCTTGACGATCCCGATCAATACATTGGCAAAGGAGATAGCCAGCATGATCTCCACCACCTTATTGAGCGCCGGATAGAACGTAGTTTTTACCTTCATCAGTGGCAGCAGAAAATTGAGAGTCAGCAGCGGCAGAAAATAGCTGAAGGGTTTGCCAAGACGGGACAGGATGGCTCGGGTGGTGGAAAAAGCGGGTTTCCCGTCTTTCGGTTTCTTCCGCAGCATCAGCGAAAGCATGAATTTCATGATCAGCCCGATGATAATTGCCACACCCGCCAATAGACTGTCCCATACAAAATCAGGAAATCGGTCGAATTGACTTAGAAATTGATCCGGCATATGATAGTACTTAAACTTTAAAACGGCATAACCGTCCACCTCAAGTTACAAGGTTTAAGCCAGATTCGTGGATCCGGCACTCTGGAAGAAACGCTGACGCCGATACCGGCGGCAAACGCAAAACAAAGAAATGAAAATGGAAACGATCCTTGCTTTATCACACAAATTCATAATCGAATGATCCTACAGTAAAAAAATAAGCCGGTCGAACCCTGACCGGCTTTCGGACCATTGCAGGTCCATCCCTTTAAAACCCCTGGAACCGATCGTAATTCCATTACGCTCGTCTGATAATACCCAATATCAGAGAGATGATTGCTAATACGATTAATACATGGATCAGGCCGCCTACACTATATACAAATACGCCCAGAATCCAGCCGATGACCAATATAATTGCGATGAGATAAAGTAGACCGCTCATAAATATATTTTTTGAGTTAGGAAATACTTGCTGATAATAGTATTGAAAAATGCTTGCCAATTATTTTAACAGCATGAAAAGCCCTTTTAAAAGCTTTTATACCCTAAATTGGGGAATTAACTCTACAAATGACAGTCGTAGATGGGCGGCAGCGGGATTAATAAGCTGGCATGGTCTTATTCTACTCCCATAACCCCCGGATCTGCGCCACAGGAATATCCATCAGCTCCCTGTACTTGGCCACCGTTCTCCGGGCGATCGAATATCCCCGCGTAGCCAGGATAGATACCAGCTGCCGGTCCGTATAAGGCGCTTTTTTATCCTCCGACTGGATCAGCTCTTCGATAATGCTTTGAATGACTTTATTGCTGATATTATTCCCCTCCTTATTCACGATCCCTTCCGTAAACAGATCCTTTAACAGGATCGTTCCGAAAGCGGTCTCTGCATATTTATTACAGGTAAGACGGGATACTGTAGAGATATCCACTTTCACCCTGTCGGCGATATCTTTCAGCTTCATAGGATGCAATAGAAGGATATCCCCATATTTAAAATACTCATATTGTAATTCAACGATCGTCTTCATGATCTTCAGCATGTTGGATTCCCGCTGCTGGATCGCATTAATAAACCATTGCGCCGAAGACAATTTACTCCGCAGATATTGTTTGGCTGATTTCTCTACCGTGGAATTCTGCGAGGTATTCTGTACCATTTCCGCCCAGGACTGACTAATATGAAGATTGGAAGAACGCTGCCGATACAAAGCGACATCCAGCTCATCCCCATTGTCGATCACGATAAAATCGGGCAAGATGGAAGGGTTCATCTCGTTATCCGTGGCTACATGGCTGAAAGGCCGGGTCTTGAGATGAGATAAAAGACCCAACACGATCCTGATCTCGTCGTCGTCCAGCCTCAGATGCCGCTTCAGCTTTTCCAGGTTACATCCCCGAAGATCCTGGAAATGATGCTCCAGCAGCTGGATCGCTATCCGCACATCCGGCTGCTTGGTATTCATCTTTTTTAACTGGTGCAGCATATATTCCTGCACAGACCGGCAACCCGCACCCGCAGGTTCCAGCTCCCGGATATAAGCCAGGCTCCCTTCCAGCTCGGCCGGTTCGATCCAGATCTTGCGGGAGAACGAGATTTCAGAAGCCAGTTCCTCCATGTCCTGCTCCAGGAACCCGTTTTCATTCAGGGAATCGATCAGGAAATCCAGCAGGAAATATTTGTCTTCAGGCACCTCCAGGTAACGGGATTGCTTCTTTAGCTCCTCCCGGAAATCCGGAGACTCCGCCAGCGGCTTTTCCGGGATTTTATCGGTAGGCAGGTAATTCTTATATTCGGTCTTATAATCAGGGATGTCGTCATACCCATATTCTTCCCAATTCTGAAAGTCCTGTACCGTATCTTTTGAAAATTTATCCGTCAGTAGATCGTCCTGCGAAGAATTTTCCTCCAATAGGGGATTCTCCGTCAATTCATCCTGGATCCGCTGTTCCAGCTGCAACGTATTCAGATGGAAAAGGTTCAGCAATTCAATCTGTTGCGGCAGGATCGTGTGGTGTTGCTTCTGTGTTTGTACTTGCTTGAGCATAAATACCCTTTTTAAATGAACTCCAACGAATACGACAAATCAGGAGCCAGAAAACCATCGCCCTGTAAAGGGGACTAAAAGCCCGAAGGGTAGGAGCCCCTGTAGAAAAATCGATACGGCTTTGGGGAAAAAAGCGCACAAAGACCCTGAATTACAAGGATTTCCTCATATCAGGCAATAAAACTAAAAGATTTGGTTAAGCCGCATTGTTGGTCTGTATTTTGTCAGGTTAGGGTAAATCTTTAATATTAGTTTGAAATTTAATTTATGGAGAGTAGCCAGCCGGAAAATAAGCCACGCAGATCCGTGATCCATAGGTTGGCGAGGGTGTTTTTAAAGATATTGCTGACGATTTTTATCATTTTGATCCTCGTGATCTTTCTGATACAAACCCCCTATATACAAAATATTATCCGTGGCAAGGCGGAAAGCTATCTTTCCCGCAAGCTCAAGACCCATATCACCATTGGCAAGATCTTTATCAAATTCCCTGAAAGCGTCGAAATAAAGAATATTTATATCGAGGACAGGCAGAAAGACACCTTATTATCCGCCGGCGCCATCGAGGTCGACCTCCGTATGTGGGGACTTTTGCATAGCAACATCGATATCGGGAAATTACAGCTCAGCGATCTTACCGTCAAAGTAAAAAGACAGCTCCCCGACACCGCCTTTAACTTCCAGTTCATCGCCGATGCCTTTGCCGGCGCTCCGGATACTACCACCAAAAAGTCTTCCAGTCCCATGAAGATGGCCCTCCGGAAAATAATGCTGGATAAGATCAGGCTGGTCTACAAGGATGTAGTCACCGGTAATGACGTGGAAGTCTGGATAGAGAACAGTGAGACAAAAATGGAGACCTTCGATCCTACGGCCCTGCATTTTTCCGTTTCCGACTTTTACATGAAAGGACTGCGTGCCCGGATCTTCCAAAACCAGCCCCTGGCCGCCACCGCCCCTCCGCCGCCATCGGGTCGCCCGGGAGCTGCCACCGCGACTGCGCCGGACACTGCCTCCTCCTTTCAATTGCAATTAGGGCAGATCCGGCTGGAGAATAGCCAGCTCGACTACCGCAATACCGTCAATGCCTTCTTCACCAACCTGCAATTGGGCCGCCTCACTGCGGACATGAAGACCTTCGACCTCAACACCCATACCGTCAATATCAATAAATTACACCTGGACAGCACCACCACGGTCATCCACATGGGCAAGCTCCCCGCAGCGACAGCCTCCGATATCCGGACGATCGCCTCCGGCAAAGCGAAACCCTCCGCCCCGCCCGCCGTGGACTCCTCTTCCGACTGGCATTTCGCCGTCACCTCCATCGAGCTCAACGGCGACAACTTTACTTACGATGACGACAACCAGCCCCGGCAGAAAAAAGGCATGGACTATGGACATCTGAAGATCGACCGGCTCACCCTCCACGCCAATCACCTCAACTATAATAAAGATAGTATCAGCGGCACCCTCACCAAAGGACAGTTTTCAGAGCAATCCGGCTTCGAGCTCGATCAGCTTCAGGCCGGGTTTCTCTACACCGATAAGCGGACTGTCCTTAAAAACCTGATCGTCCGCACCCCCGGCACCTTCTTGCAGCGTAACGCCAGCATCAGCTATTCATCCCTGGCCGCGCTGATAAAAGATCCCTCCCATACCCTGCTGGATATTGACCTCCCCAATAGTAAGATCCAGGTAAAAGATATCCTCACCTTCGTTCCGTCCCTGGCTGCCCAGCCCGTCTTTGCCCACCCTGCCGATACCTGGAAAATCAACGCCCGCGCAAAAGGCAGCCTGGCCTCCCTGCGGGTAGAGACCCTCCAGTTCAGCGGCATCCAGGATCTGAAACTAGACCTCTCCGGAACGATCGTCTATCCAGCCGACATGAACAGGATCGCGGCCAACATGGACATAAAAAATATCTCAGGTTCGCAAAAAAGCTTATTGGCCCTGCTGCCCCCCAACACCCTTCCGGCTAATATCGCGATCCCTGCCCGCTTTAGCCTGAAAGGCAAGCTTAATGGCGGCACGGAGGACCTCATAACCGACATGGTGCTGAACACCAGCTCCGGCACGGTGATAACCAAAGGATATATCCGGCAATTCAAGGATCCCGCCAGAGCTACTTATGACCTGGCCGTGCAGACCAAAGCCCTCGACCTGGGCTATATCTTAAAAGATACCCTGGACTGGGGCGCCGTCACCGCCGACTTCACCGCGAAAGGCCAGGGCCTCGACCTGCCCCATGCCAATGCAAAACTCAACGGCCACATTGCTTCCGCCCTGATCCGGAAATATAACTATACTGACTTTCAATTCGATGGCTCCATCGCCGACCGGCAGTTTCAGCTACAGTCCTCCATCGATGATGAGGCGATCCACTTCGACCTGCGGGCCTCCGGCGACCTGAAAAATAAGTTCCCCGCGCTCAAGCTGGACTGGCAGATCGATACCCTCGACCTCCACGCCCTGCACCTGGTAGCCGATACCCTTCAATTCAAAGGCAATATCAACGGTGATTTTGCCAGCACCAACCCCGACTCCCTGGAGGGACAGCTCAAGCTGGCTAACCTGGTCATGATGCAGGGTGGAATAAGACTAGCGACGGATAGCATCCTGCTGCTCGCCCATCGAATCGAGGGCAAAGAAGATATCCAGCTTCATTCGGAAATGGCCGACTTCGACTGGAATGGCCAGTACAAACTGACCGAACTCCGGCAGGCCCTGGAACAAACCATCAATAAATATTACCGCATCGATGGATTCAAAGACACGGCCTTTACCGCGCAGGACTGGCAGATGCAGCTCCGTATGCGGATCTCGCCGCTTGTCCTGACCCTGATGCCCTCTCTCAAAGGGACCGACACCCTGAATGCGCAAATGGCATTCAACAGTGACCGCAACGACCTTCGCCTATCCCTGAATGACCCCAAGGTCCGGTTCGGCAGCCAGATCTTTCAGAAAGTCAGCTTCCAGACCTCCACCGGAGCCTTCATCCCCACAACGTTCGACCCGGCCGCCACCCCCGCCTCCTCTGCAGGCCGCCAGCTGAAATACCGGCTGGACATCGCCAGCGGCTCCGGCAGCGGCTTCGTCCTTCATCAGACCTCCCTGCGGGGTTACCTGGGAGACAACAAATTGACCACCGCCCTCTTACTAAAGGACTCCAAAGGCAAAGATCGCTATCGCCTGGCCGGACAGCTGGATAAACTGCGGGATGGGGAAAAATTCATCCTGAACCCCGACAGCCTCTTATTGAATTATGACCAATGGCAGGTGAGCCGGGATAACTTCTTCCTGTACGACTCCGCAGGTATCGTTGTCAACGACTTTAAGATCAGCAATAAAGGAGAATCCCTGCAGGTCAACAGCAATCCACCTGCTCCGGCTTCTCCCATCGACGTGGTCTTCACCAATTTCCAGCTCAATACCCTCAGCCGCTTCGCCGACCAGGACTCCCTCTATGTCGACGGTACCCTGAATGGCAAGGCCGAAGTCAGGAATGTCACGACCAATCCCGTCTTCACCTCCGACCTGACGCTGAAAGGACTTAGCTATCACAAAGACCCGATCGGTGACCTGACCATCAAGGTCGACAACGAGAAAGCCAATGCCTTTGCCGCGGATATTTCCCTGCAAGGCAATAAGAACGATATGAGCGTAAAGGGAGAATACTATACCGGCGAAGGCCGTATGGATATGAAGCTGGACCTGCGGCAGCTGAACCTCGCTTCGATAAAACCATTCGCCATCAGCCAGGTTCAGGATATGCGGGGTTTCCTCAAAGGCGCCCTCGCGATCACCGGCACCCTGGATAAGCCGGCCGCCAATGGCAACCTGCATTTTGACAGTGCGACGATCACTCCGGTCATGACCGGTGAGCCCCTGAAGATCTCCAGTGACAAGATAGAATTCGATAAGGATGGATTTAACTTCAGTCAGTTCTCTCTGAAAGACTCCGCGGGTAACAAAGCCACCATCGATGGCAACGTCTACACGGACGATTACAGGGATTACAACCTGGATATTACTTTCAATGCCAATAATTTCCGGCTGGTCAATGCCCCCCAGGCCAGTAACCGCCTTTTCTATGGCAAAATGAATATGGATGCTGCTGTCAACCTCACCGGTGATCCCGTCGATGACCTGAAGGCAGACGGCGAGCTGCGCGTCAATAAAAAGACGGACTTCGTCTTTGTGCTGCCGGAGAGCAACCCGGAAATTGTGGACAGGGAGGGTGTCGTGCGGTTCATCGATAAAGATCATCCCCGCGATACGCTGGTGGATCAGGCCGCCAGGCTCCTGGCCTCCCGTCAGGCCACTATCAAAGGAATGGATATCGCCCTGAAAATCGCCACGGACAGTAACGCCGTTTTTACCATGGTCATCGATGAAAGGAATGGAGATGCCCTCACCGTAAGAGGCCGGTCCAACCTCGTCTTTGGAACGGATAAAAGCGGCAAGATCGATCTCACCGGCGGCTTCGAAGTAGAGAGCGGCAGCTACAACCTTTCACTCAGTGTCCTGAAAAGAAAATTCCTCATCCAGCGGGGAAGTTCTATTACCTGGACCGGAGATCCTTACACCGCCATCCTGGACATGACCGCTAACTATACGGCCAATACTCCCTCTATCGATCTGATCGCCAACGAAATTTCCGGCCGCACCCAGACGGAGATCAACAAATTCAAACAGAAGCTCCCTTTCCTGGTTACCCTCAAAATGGAAGGAGAGCTGCTGAAACCAAAAATCACTTTCGATATCTCCCTTCCCCAGGACCTGCTGAGCCTTTGGCCGGATGTCGATACCAAATTGCAGCAGATCCGCAATGAGGAATCAGAACTCGATAAACAGGTCTTCGCCCTGTTGCTGCTCAACCGTTTCGTCGGGGAAGATCCCCTCAATAGCGCCGCGGGCGGCGGCAGCACCGTAGGTAACCTGGCCTTCCAGAGCGCCAGCCAGATCCTGACCAATCAATTGAATAACCTTGCCGGCAGCCTTATCAAAGGAGTGGATATCAATTTCGATCTTAACAACCAGCAGGACTTCAGCACCGGCACCGAACAGGATTATACCGAGCTCAATGTATCTGTATCCAAAAGGCTTTTCAACGATCGGATTACCGTCAACGTAGGCAGCAACTTCGATGTGCAGGGAACCGGCGGCGCCAATCAGAATGCTTCCAATATTGCCGGAGATGTGGCTGTGGACTACCGGCTGACCAGGGATGGACGTTATATGATCCGGGCATACCGCAAGAATCAATACGAGGCAGTGGTGGAAGGACAGGTCGTAGAGACCGGCGTCAGCTTCATCCTTACCCTCGATTATGACAAATTAAAAGAGATCTTCGGACGCACCAAAGAAGAAAAACTGGAGGAAAGAAGAAGACTGAAACAAGCTAAAAATGAATAGCGTCGATAAAAAAATACGGATGTTGCCGGTAAAATGGATGGGGATCGCTCTTGCCTTCGGTGTATTATTTTGTGTATCCTGCCATGAATCGAAATACCTGGCCGACGGGCAGGTATTATACATTGCCAATAAGGTAAAGATCGAATCCGCAGCGCTCAAAAAGAGCAAGGCCAAAGACCTTCGTTCCGATCTGAACGATCTGCTGCGACCTCGCCTCAATGGCAAGATCCTGGGTCTGCGATTTAAATTATGGGTCTATAATATTGCCGGCACCCCCAAAAAAGAAAAAGGTTTCAAGCACTGGTTGAAAACCAAAGTAGGGGAGCCCCCTGTCCTGGCTTCTGCTTCTATCCAGCAAAAGAATGCAGACGTCTTGCAGAATCGCCTCGAAAACAAAGGGTATTTTAAGGATACCGTCATTCAGAGCAGTATCGTAAAAAATAAAAAGCTGACGGCTGTATACACGGCTCAGTTCGGTCCCCAATATACTATTCGCAATGTTACTTTCCCGCATAGCAACGATCCGGCAGACTCCATCTATGCAAGAATTGATAGCCTGCAACGGCGCACCCTCCTGAAGAAAGGAGCGCCCTATGACCTGGATGTGATAAAAGACGAGCGTACCCGCATCGACACCCGCCTGAAGAACCGGGGATATTATTTCTTCAGCCCCAATTACCTGGTGGTGGATATCGATTCTACGGTGGGCAACCACCAGGTAGATATGAAACTCAATATCAAGGACGAGACGCCGGGCAAAGCACAGGATGTTTATACGATCAATAAGGTCACGGTATTCGCAGAATACGATCTTCACTCGGATACTACGCGCACCGGCGGCATCGTCACGCCGGAAGGATACCGGATCATCGATACGGCCAACTTATTCAAGCCCTCCCTTTTCAGCAATACCCTGGTTTTCCGGCCGGGCGGCATCTATAGAAGGGACGATCACAATCTTTCTCTCAGCCGCCTGGTCAGCCTCGGCGTCTTTAAGTTTGTCAAGATCCGCTTTGAACCCGTGGATTCCAGCCTGGGTAATAAATTGAATGCTTTTTATTATCTCAACCCCACCCAAAAGAAATCTATTCGTTTTGAAGTCTCCGGCCTTTCCCGGTCCGATAATACGACCGGCGGGGAAGTCGCGCTGACCTGGCGTAACCGCAATGTGTTTAAGGGCGCCGAGTTGCTGACGGCCAGCCTCTTCGCTGGATTGGAAGAGCAATCCATCGGCGGCGGAGAGACGGTCACGACCAAGAGGGGAGGCGTCGACCTCAATCTATACATTCCCCGTATCGTATCTCCCTTCCATTGGTCCACCAGCAGCGCCTTCGTACCCAAGACCAGGATCAACGCCGGTTACGAAATCTTCGACCGCAGCCAGGAATATACGCTCACCTCGGCCAAGACCAGCTTCGGTTATGTCTTCAAGCAAAGCCTGCCGACCGAGCATACCATCACGCTCATCAATATCAACCTGGTAAATCCTACTCATATAGACCCGAACTATCAGCTGGTGCTGGATACCACTATTACCTTAGCCAGGGCTATCGAACGGCAGTTCATCATCGGCAGTATTTATAATTTCAATTACAATTCCCAGGCAAAGCCGAACCGTAAACGAAATAACTTCTATTTCAATGGGAACCTGGACCTGTCCGGTAACTGGCTGGGACTCGTCACCGGCGCCAATATCGATGATGGGAAACAAAAGAAGATCTTTAATACCCCTTTTTCACAGTATGCCAAGGTAGATCTGGATTTCCGGCATTATCTCAGTTTCGGCAAATACAATACGCTGGCTTCCAGGATTACCGGGGGAATGGGCTACGCCTACGGCAATAGTTCGACCATGCCTTTCGTGAAGGATTTCTTTGCCGGCGGCACCAACGATATCCGCGCCTTCCGTTCCCGGGGACTGGGACCAGGCAGTTATTACGCAGGCAATCCAAGAAATTCCTTCATACCTGACCAGCCCGGCGATATCAAGTTGGAGATGAACCTGGAATATCGTACAAAACTCTTTTCCATCGTCCGTTGGGCGCTCTTCGCAGACGCCGGAAATATCTGGACCCGACAAGAAGACACCAGCAGGATCGGATCGAAATTCACCAGCCATTTTCTGAACGATGTGGCGGTAGGGATCGGAACCGGCCTTCGCTTCGACGTCAGTATCCTCGTGCTTCGGGTCGACGTCGCCACCCCGGTCCGCTATCCCTGGCTGAGTGGAGACAAATGGGTATTCAATAAGGTCGCCGATATCTCCAACATGGTCCTCAACCTGGCAATCGGTTATCCATTCTGATCGGGAATGCTCCTCTATTTTGGCGCCGGGTTCACCAGCTGGAACCGGAGTGAACCTTTACCGCTCGAACGCATACATTCTCCAGATAAACGATAGCTCATATAGTAAAAAGAGGATCACTAAAATGAGGTGAAATCTTTTATTATTGATCCAGATGGCCAGAAGACATAAGCCTACATGCAGCGTGATGCGTATAGGGTATTCCACGGAAGAGATCAGAAAATATTCTTTTCCCTTTATTAAAGTATCCAGGGTGTCGGCCAGGAAGCTGATGGCCAGCACGCTAAAGAACCAGGTTTTCTTTTTATAAAAATAGTCTTCATATCCGTCAAAGTCTTTTAGGTCATCCGGAAAAAGAAGGGCGCATAGCACATAATAGGTAATGATATAACCGATAACAAAAAAATACTCCCCGAAAACCCAGGTAGTAATGACCTTCAACTGGTATTCCCACCACCAGAAATGCACGAGGACCAGAAAAAGGTACAGACTCCAAAGGAGATGCACCAGGTAAGGTTTTTCTCTGCCGGGATGCTGGATCAGCTTTACTGTTCCTTTGAGCAGGTGTGTTATGCTCAACCCCAGAATGATGGAAAGCACCGTCTTGATGTGTTGAAAGGTTTCCATTCTTTAAAGATAATTAAATCTGTTCAGCGCAAAAGGCGAAATATCCATCGTCGTTTTTCCGGCTGTCGCCAGCTCGCTCAATAATTTACCCGTCAGGCTGCTGAATTTGAAGCCATGCCCTGAACAAGGGCTCCCAATCACGATGTTTTTATACGCCGGATGGTAATCGATGATGAAATCCCCGTCAGGGGTATTCGTATACATACACACTGCCGAGGAATTTAAATGGGCCTCCATATTTAAATGCTGGTCTATGATGGCCAGCATGTCCTCCTTTTCGGACGAACTGACTTCCTGTGTAAGCTCATCCGGCAACATGGGATCGCCGCCATGGTGACGCGCTATCTTTATGCCATTCCCGAGATCAGGGAAACCATAGAACATTTTATCGGGAAGATATTCCCACAGATACACAGGGAAATGGTCGGGCTGTAAATAGACCTGCTGACTACTGTTTTTATTGGCAAACCAGTAAAGCGCCTGCCGGGCAATCGTCAGCGGTAAAGACAGGCTCCCGGTATTCGCAGCCAGTCCCTGCATGGAGATTCCTTCGACCAGTTCCCCCACCCAGGCCCCGGCGCTGATGATCAGCTTTTCCGTTATATAGTTCCCTTTAGAAGTGTGTATTTCCACCTTGTCTCCCGCAGGAATAATGGTCAGCACCTGCTCATTATATAATACGGTAGCCCCACTCTTTTGCGCCTGCTCCAGGTATGCCGTAATGCATTTTTCCGGGAACAGGATACCCGCCTCCTTTTCTAATACCCCGACCGTATCGGCCGTTGGCTTAAAGGCTGGAAATCTCCTTTGCAGATCACCACTGTTTAGGTATTCATACGCGATGCCATGCGTTTCGGCGCTCAACCTCGATCCCCGGATCAACCCGGTGTCTTCCCGGCCCAGCATGAGGCCCCCCGTTTTCAGGAACAGCTTCTCTCCGGAAGCATTTTCTATCTCCTCCCAGCAACGATACGCTTCTTTAATAAAAGGAACATAGACCGGGTTTTCATAATAGGCCTGCCGGATGATCCGGCTTTCCCCATGAGACGAACCGAATACATGTGGTGGAGTAAACCGGTCGATGCCGGCTACTTTTTTGTGGGTTTTTGAAAGATGATACAGCGCGGAACTGCCATTTGCCCCCAAACCCAGAACGATGACATCGAATAGCGTCGCCATTTTATAATTTCTTGAATATTTTATATAATTTAGGAGAAATATTTTAAATCGCCTGGATGAAAGACACCTTCACTATTGCACACGACTTCAGCTTCGGCGAATATTTCAACTTCTTGCTTTATCAGCTATCCAGGGCAAAGATAATCAGGAGACTGGCTATTTACCGCGGCATTACCTATCGCTTCACACACTGGGGCATGGAAAGGATCGGCACAAAAACAGAAGCCACGATCCCCTGGCGTGATTTTCACAATCTGAAGGAGACCCGGTCCTTTTTCCTGTTATTCGTAAAAGAAACGGTAAAAGAAAATAAGGTCAGCAATATTCATGTGATCCAGAAAAGGATGTTCACCAGCCCGGAAGATAGCCGGGAATTCCAGGTCTTCCTCGATCAGAATGTTCCTTTATAAAAAAGAGTCCCGGCCGGGATTCTTCTTCAGAAATCCGGCCGGGACTTTGTATGATCCGGGACTCCGGCTTAGCTTCGTTTAATCCCAGGTCTTTTCTCCCTTCTTCATTTTATCAAGCGTAGGCTGCAGGCTTGTCCGCGTTGCATCGTCTGATAATTGGATCGCTTTTTCTTCCCAGGCGATCGCATCGTCCTTCTTTCCCATCTTATAGAGAATGTTGGCATAAGTATCCATATACGCCGGATTCTGATTGTCTTTAAAAGAACGCTTGCTCCATTCCAACGCTTCCGTCACGCATTTCATATCCGGGCATTTCTGGAAGACCGTCCAGGCATAGTCGTTCAGTTGATCGGAGCTGGCATTGGCGCCGTATTTTTTCATATAGGCTACCACGGAGGTTTGAAAATTGGCCCAGTCTCCCTTTTGTTGGTAATAGATCACTTTCCCTTGTTCGATCACTTCAGGCGCCTGAGCGGGATAAATAGCCGCCAGGGAAGCCTGCAGCGCCGTCCAGTCCGGAGCGGTCGCGTTGTCCCCGAATATTTTTGGATAAACATGTTCCCGTAACAGGATCTCATTCACCTTTTTTTCAGCCTTTCCCGGCCCGGCTATTTTATCGACTTCCCTGGAATGATGAAGAAAGACGTCAAATCCATCGTCGATCGATCGGGTGGTCAACTGATCCAGCAGATCGAGACAGGCGGTATTATAGATATTCGGCTGGGTCGCAAAATAAGCCTTGGACACTTCCCTGGCAGTCGTCATATCATAAACCTGCACGGACTGCTCTGCCATCTTGCGTAAAAAGGCGGAATCCTTTTTCCCGGCCTGGTATTGCTGCAATAAAGTATAATATTGTTTGTTGGGGTCAAATGCTTCTTGCGCCCGGGCAATAATGCTTTTGGCATCGCCACCCCCGACTATGCGGTGCACGATATGACCGTCCGGTGCAAAAACGAGGAAGGTAGGATAAGCGCGAATATTATACCGCTCCGCCAGGTTATGCCCGTCCTGGTACCAGCTCTTCACCGCATCGTTGTCCTTTGCACTGGTATCCAGCTGTACTTTGACACAGACGAATTTGTCATTGAAGAAATTTCCGCATTCCTCTTGTGGGAAAATAGTAGTGCTCATATACCGGCAGGGACCGCACCAGGTGGTGAAGCAATCCATGAAAATATACTTATTCTCAGCCTTGGCCTTCGCCTGGATGGCCGTCCAGCTGAGCTCATGCTCGAAATGAACACCCTTATCCTGAGAGGCCTGCCCCTGGCCCGGCAGGGAGGTTAACAACAGCAGCGCTCCGGCTGCACCAATAGAAAAGAAAAGTTGACGCATAAGGTAAATTTACTAAAGATTTAACGAGCCCCCCCGCCGTTCATCACTTTTGGGGCAGGCTGGCTGATCAATGGCCTGGACTTCCACGGCTTGAAATACCACATGGCCGACACCCCGAAGAAAGTCACCGAACTGGCAGCCATCTTGCCGCTATAGTAATATTGCCCGAATTGGATATTGATATGAAGCCGTTCGTTATACGCGTATTCTATACCGGAAGTCACCTCCGTCATCAAAGACTGCTCTGAATTGAATATATACCCGATCCCCGCCGTAAACGTATTGGTGAACTTACCCTGCTGGAAAATATTTAAATTTGGCCGGAGCTCGATATAATTCGAAGTATCTCCTTTGGGCATCTTCCCCAAAGTAGTTTTCCCATAGTCGATCCCTAAACTGAATACATCCCATTGCCGGCCGATCTCAAAGGCGATATTGGACTTACCCGCCAGGGTTCCCACATCATTGGTCAGGCTGGGAGCTAAAGAAATATAAGTTTGGGCGGGGCAGGAGAGGGAAAGGACAGATAAAAGAAGCAGTAAAAGTTGTTTTTTCATTCGGCTTTAATTAGGTTTAGTTTCCGGTTGTTCCATTCTTGTTGGATTGCCCCCATCATTCCGGTGAGTTTTCATGGTACCGGATTAAATGTACTAAAGATTTAATGTTAATGACAAACTTATTCATGTACTTTTCGCTGCTCTCCCTCCTGTTATTAACCGGAAACCCAACCAACGCTCAACAGCAACCTCAAAAATTTATCTTCGAACGACCAGAAATGGGCTCCCCTTTTACCATCACTATTGAAGCCGCTGATTCGATGGCCGCCTCCATAGCCGCCGACGCCGCTTTTCGAAGAGCCGATACCCTGAATGGGATCCTGAGCGATTATATCGACAGCAGCGAGATCAACCGCCTCAGCGCAACCAGTGGACAGGGACGGTTTGTAAGGGTGTCCGATCCCCTGTTCGACATCCTCCGGCGTTCCCTCGAAGCCGCCCGGTTGAGCGGAGGCAGCTATGATGTGACGATCGGACCCGTGGTGAAACTCTGGCGCAAAGCCCGTAAGACCAGGACATTCCCCGACCCCGATTCCTTAAGGGCGGCACTGCGCAAAACAGGCTACCGCTATATGCACCTCGATACCCTTCATCATTCCGTATGGCTGGAGAGACCCGGTATGCGGCTGGACGTCGGCGGCCTGGGTAAAGGTTTTGTAGCGCAGGCGGCCCTGGACCTCCTGGCAGCGTATGGATTCCGGACGGCCATGGTCAATGCCGGCGGCAAAATAGTCGTAGGGCTTCCCCCTTCGGGTAAACAGGGATGGTTGATCGGGATCAATGCCCCCAATGAAAAAGAAGAGATCCTCCCCGGCCTGCTCTCGCTGCAGCAGATCTCCGTCGCCACCTCCGGCGATATCTATCAGTATGTCGAGCTGAACGGACGGCGTTATTCGCATATCGTTAATCCTAAAACAGGTATCGGCCTTACCCGCAGACGCAATGTCACCGCGATTGCCGCGAACGGTACACAGGCCGACTGGCTGGCGACAGCTTGCAGCATCCTCTCCCTGCGCCAGTCTTTAAAATTGATCCGGCATTTTCCCGGGGCCGCCCTCCTGATCACGGAGAACAGGAACGGGAAGATTATCAGCAGACCCTCGCCTAAGTTTAGAAAATATCAAATAAACTAAGGTTATCCGCTTTCCTTTAAACAACCACCCGCATTTTTAATTATATTGCTTTCAATACATTTATACCAACCGATGCACAGAAGACCAACGATGACTTTCCCTGTACTGCTGACAGGGCTCACAGGCTTGCTTTTAATGACTCAGCCCATCAGGGCCCAGCAAAACCAATCCGCTTTCCAGACCTTCGAACAGAAAATACCAAATTCCAACGTCTCGTTTAAAATGGTGCCGATCCCGGCTAACGCCCGACTCGACTCTTTCTGGATGGAAGAGCACGAAGTGACCTATGAAGAATATATCCTCTTTCAGGATGAGTCCCTCGACCCCGGTCCCGCACCCGATGGCATCACCCGCCCCAGCCCCCCTTATATCGATTTTACGTTGGGCATGGGCAAAACAGGTGGATTCCCAGCCAATAGTATGAGCCAGTACGCCGCGCTCATGTATTGCAAATGGCTGTATAAAAAAACAGGCGTTTTTTACCGGCTGCCGACAGAGGCCGAGTGGGAATATGCGTGCAGAGCCGGTTCTGCCACTGCTTACCCCTTCGGAGACGATGCCGCTTCCTTAAGCAAATATGCCTGGTACAACACGAACAGTGACAATAAATACCATGCTGTCAAACAACTCCAACCCAATGCCTGGGGGTTGTATGATATCCTGGGCAATGTGGCCGAATGGACCCTCGATCCCTATACCGCCGGCGCTAAATATCCCATCGTTTTAAAAGGAGGCAGCTTCCGCGATGACGCGACCGCCCTGCGCAGCACCGCCCGCCTTGCTTCCGATAAGAAATGGAATGCCCGGGATCCCCAGATCCCCCGAAGCAAATGGTGGAATACCGATGCGCCCTTTATTGGCTTTCGCGTGGTCAGACCGGTGAAACAACCCGATGCCGCCGGAGTAGACCAATTCTTTAATCAGTTTTTAACGACCAAATGAATAGAATAGCAAACATTCAGCGTAACCTCGATCAATCAACCATCATTTTATAACCATTCATTTAAAATTGCAGTTTTTATGAATCAACAACGACCTCCCCACGATCAAAGCAGGAGAGACTTTGTAAAAAACTCTTCCTTACTGGCAGGGGGAATGCTGGCCGCTCCCTTTCTCTCCCGGGCCAATTTTTTCTCCGGTGCAGACAATGTCATTAAGATAGCCCTCATTGGCTGCGGAGGACGCGGCACCGGCGCCGCCGTCCAGGCTTTGAGCACCAAACAAAATGTACAGCTGGTAGCTATGGCCGATGCTTTCAGAGATCGGCTGGATGGCAGTTATAACAATATCCTGGAGGCTCTGGAAGACAAGAAGGGTAGGGTGCAGGTAAAAGAAGAGAATAAATTTGTCGGCTTCGATGCATATAAAAAAGCCATGGCCCTGGCGGATGTCGTGATCCTCGCGACCCCTCCCGGCTTCCGGCCGATTCATTTCGAAGAAGCCGTCAACCAGGGCAAACAGATCTTCATGGAAAAGCCCGTCGCTACGGATCCTGCCGGGATCGCGCGGGTACTGGCTGCCGCGGAGATAGCAAAGACCAAGAAGCTCAACGTAGTAGTCGGATTGCAGCGCCGCTACCAGACCTCCTACCGCGAGTTGATGAAAAGGGTACACGACGGCGCTATCGGAGAGATCGTAAGCGCCAATGCCTGGTGGAATAATGACGGCGTTTGGGTTCATCCCCGCCAGGAAGGCTGGACGGAAATGGAATACCAGATGCGCAACTGGTACTACTTCGTATGGTTATGCGGTGATCATATCACCGAACAGCATATCCATAACCTGGACGTGATCAACTGGGCGCTGGAAGCCTATCCGGTAAAAGCCCAGGGCATCGGCGGCCGCGAAGTCCGGAAGGCCAAAGAGTACGGACAAATCTTCGACCACCATTGCGTGGAATTCCACTATGCCAACGGAGCTGTTCTCAATAGCCAGTGCAGACACCAGAAAGGGACCGCCAGTAAGGTAGATGAGCTGCTGATCGGCACCAAAGGAAAAGTATTCTGCGATCAGGCCCGTATCACCGACTCCAAAGGAAATACGATCTACCAGTTCGATAAATCCAAAGAGAACCAGCCTTATCAGAATGAGCACGATGAGCTGTTCGAGGCGATCGCCAAAGGAGAATATAAGTTCTGGGATGCGGAGAGAGGCGCCAAGAGCTCGATGACCTCTATTCTGGGGAGACTGGCCACCTATTCCGGGCAGACAGTGGATTGGGATACCGCCCTCCATTCCGGCCTGAATATCATGCCCACCGCGTATGATTTTAATGCGACCCCTCCCGTACTGCCCAATGCCGATGGGTTTTATCCCGTCGCCGTCCCGGGCGTTACGAAGTTTTTCTAACCTTCGAGTATAGATAGAAAAGAGGCTGTCAGCTGAATTATCTGAGCAGCCTCTTTTTTTTACAACAGACGAAACGTTTCTATTGTAAAAAAGGTCTTAGCTGTCAGAACATAATGCTGGGATTACCAAAAGCATTAGGTTTTGAGAAGAAAAGGTTAAGGCTATGGTAGCAGGGTGCCTCAATGCCAATGGGGCACCCATTTTTACAGAAAACTATTTTACAGAAAACTATCGCTGCTCCGGTAGGCGTTTATCAGCCCGGCCTCGCCTTCTTTGCCCGGCTGTGAAATGCCGTGCTCCATCCCCAGTACTCCTTTATATCCTTTGTTATAGATATGCTTGAAAATGCCCTTATAATCCATCTCGCCCGTCGTGGGTTCATTCCGGCCGGGAACATTGCCGATCTGGAAATAAGCGATCTCATTATAGGTCAGATCGATATTATGGATCACATTGCCTTCATTGCGCTGCATATGATACATATCGAATAAGATCTTACAAGAGGGACTGTTCACCGCTTTGCAGATAGCATAAGTCTGATCGGAATTCCGCAGGAAGAGGTCCGGCGTATCGCTTAAAGGTTCGAGTACCATGACGATGCCATGTGGTTCCAGGATCTCGGCTCCCTTGCGCAGCGCTTCAATGACATTACCCGTCTGAATCCCCATAGGCAGATGCCTTTCAAAATCCCCCGGGACCACTGTAGTCAACTTGCCGTTACATCGCTTGGAGACTTCAACGGCCTGCCGGCAGCCCTTCAAAAAGATCTCCAGGAATTCCGGTTTGCCCGTGGCAATGGAATTCGCTCCGTTGCCCCCCTTGTCAAGGACAAAAACACCCATGGACATCCCCAGTTTGGCCAGCGTGTCCCCGATTTTCTGTTGCTGTTCGGGAGGCCTGCCCATCATGCCATTATCCTCTATGGCGCGGAAACCCTGGTCATAAGCGTATTTGATCTGATCGATAAAATCATTGCCGGCGCTGTTGCGGAACATGCCATCGTGAATCCCGTAATTAAGATTAAAAGGCTGCCCCGCCGCAGCCAGCCCGGGCGATCCCTGGGCCGAACCCGGTAAGCCCTGCCGCGGCAATTCCCTTTTGTCAGAAGACGTGGCTGAGACCGTCCCGGCCGTTAGCAGACCGGCTCCCGCCAGTAGTGAATTTTGTATAAAATTTTTTCGTTGCATAGGTTATTTTGAAGAACTAATCTACATGAAAAATTCATTATATGGATCATTTAATTTTTACCGGCAGGCTCCGCCATGGGCGGATTAGTATACAAAATAAATTTGAGATATGGGCTGGCTAAATTTTTCTTCAATACACAGTTTCTCCAAAAAAATGAATGAATTGAATTTATTTTTGAGCAGAGGACAAGACATGAAAACAACCGGCACAATTTCCCAACAGCTGTTGGGAAATTTAAACACCAAACACAATGTTACCAGGCAAGACATACGAAAAGATATACAAAGAAATAGCCGACAGAATAACAGCTGCGAGAATTAAGGCCAATTCGGAATTGGGCAATATATTGATCGATCTGTATTATTCCATCGGAGGCATTATTTATGAAAGGCAGAAAGACGAAGGGTGGGGCAAATCTGTTATTAGAAGATTGTCATCAGACCTGAGAAAAAAAATCACAGGGTTACAAGGGTTTTCTGAGTCGAACCTGGAATATATGAGGAAATTCTATCTGGAATATAAAGGGAAACCCAGCTTGTTGAAATATGTGAAAAAAGTACCGTGGGGCCACAATATGCTCATTTTGCAGAAAGTGAAAGACTACAAAGAAAGACAATTCTATTTAAAGTCTACTGTAATATATGGATGGACAAGAAATGTTCTACTAAACAAGATTAAATTCGGTGCGTATAAAAAGAGCTTCGCCGAATATAAGAAACATAACTTCAAAAAAACGCTTCCAGCGCATTTATTAGGTCAGGCTGAAGAGTCATTAAAAAGCTCTTATAACCTTGAATTTCTCAATGTTTCTGGCCCGATCGCCGAACGAAATCTTGAAAACAAAATGATTTTTCATATTAAGGAGGTGCTATTAGAATTAGGATACGGATTTACATTTGTAGGCAGTCAATATAAAATAGTACTGGGTAAAAAAGAATATTTTCTGGACCTCTTATTTTTTCATCGAAGGCTTCAATGTCTGGTAGTTATTGAACTGAAAGCGGGTGAATTCAAACCTGAGTATGCAGGCAAAATGAATTTTTATTTAGAAGTATTAGATAGTAAAGTCAAAATGGAGCATGAGAACCCGAGTATAGGGATCATTCTATGTGGTGAGAAAGACGATCTTGAAGTAGAATATTCATTGAAATCCACCAACAGGGCCATGGGTGTTGCTGAATATCAAGTAACTAAAAAATTACCTAAGAATTTGGCCGGCAAGTTGCCGACAGCCTCTGAACTTAAAAAAGGATTAAAATAGAAATTTTCCGGATTTCATTTCTTTGTCGTAATATGTTCCCTTAACCGTTTATCCATAAACTCCTAGCCTATATGCGCATCATTCTCTCCTCCATAATCCTGGCCCTCGCCGCCAGCCTGTTCTTTCCACTTGCTTCCTACTCTCAGTCCGCTACTCCCGATTCAGCGAAGACCATACCCATGGACAGCCTCAGCCAACAAAAGAGGGACGAACTGATCGGTAAAGCGAAAGGAACTATACCGGTGGAACCCGGTATGAAAATAGAGATCGAGTCGGAATTCCCGGGCGGCAGTCGGGCCTGGTTCAACTTTCTGAACACACACCTCACTTATCCGCCCAAAGCAGTCCGCAAGAAAATTGAAGGCACCGTTGTTTTGCAATTCATTGTAGATAAAGATGGCTCCATATCCGATCTGAGTGCCCTGAGCGGAGACCCCATCCTGGCAGAAGCAGCGCTCAAAGCCATGGCCGATAGCCCTCGCTGGAAACCCGCCATACAGAATGGTCGATTGGTGAAATCCTACAAAAAACAACCTATTGTTTTCCGGCTGGAAACGTCTAAATAAAACAATAGAATTGAACCGTTCTGAATAAAAACAGCCCAATCTACCTACTCACCCGAGCAGGTAGATTGGGCCATTCAAATTAACTCATTCCAGAATCTCCCTACAGCAACACCCCCCGTGTCGTATACTTTATCAGATAAGCCTCCGCCCGATGATGATCATTCCCACAGGCTTTCATCGCTTCCATAACTTTCTGACGGGAAACCAGGTATTTGTTTTGGAGATAGGTCATTTCGAAACTGTCTTCCTCAGCGGCTTTATTACCCTTGGTAGTTTCGCGGCTGTCTTGTTTAGGTTTATTGGCAGGCATATGATCGTTTTTTCGCTGGTATTTAAAAAAGTATGCCAGGGTAGGGCCACCCTCGCACAAATTCAATTTTCAGGTGTTATCATCAAAAACGCCTTGGGCATATTAATTGTCCAAAGATATTAAGTTCAAAACACATGCTTAAAAGAATTTTATGCAGGAACTGACACAACCGCTGGGAGAGAAACCAGGGCAGAACCCTGACCCAAACAGGGCTTTAATCACCCAATGTATTGATTTTGAAAAAGATAAATCGCCGCAGTACCAGCGGCAAATGGATCTCCTTTCGCAGCTTTGCAGTATCGAAAACGATATGAAAGGGGCTACCGGTTCGCTCGAAGGTTTATTCGGAATGTAGACCCTTCCCCGGATTTTGGATAAAATGTGGAATTTCCACCACAAAGACTGCCGTTCGAGCCGGGAAATCCCGTTTCCGGCCGGGACTGTCACTTCCTCTCCAGATCCTGCATAAACTGCGTCGGCGTCTTGCCAAATTCCTTCTTAAACGCCTTCGTAAAATAGGACTGCGTCTGGATCCCGATCCGGTACATCACCTCCGTCAAAGAAACGTCCTCCCCCGTCATGATCTCCTTCGCCTTATTCAGCCGGATCGTCCGCACAAAATCCCCGATCGACTGCCCGCTGATACTCTTGATCTTCTGATAGAGCTTGGTCCGGCTCATCCCCATCTCGCTGCAGAGATATTCGATGTCGAAGTCGGGGTTGACGAGCTGCGATTCGATGATAAAAAGTAACCGCTGCATAAATTCCTTTTCCTTCTCGGAATGTACCAGGTCCATGGCTTCTACCTGGTGCTCCCTGCCATACCGCTCTTTCAGCTTACTGCCCCGATTAAAGACATTGCGGATGGTAAGCAGCAGCAGGTCCATATTCAACGGTTTGGCAAAATAATAATCCGCTCCCGAATCCAACCCCTCTATCTGAGAATTCAACGTACTCTTAGCCGTAAGCATGATAAAAGGGATATGCCGCGTCTCCTCATCCTGCTTGATCGCCCGGCAGAGATCGATCCCATTCATCCCCGGCATGATCACATCGCTGATAATGAGATTCGGGAATGTTTTCTTCGCCTGCTCCAAACCCGATTTCCCATCCCCTGCCTCTATCACCTTATAATATTGCCCCAATGTGTCTTTTAAAAAATGCCTCAGCTCGGCATTATCCTCTACCAGCAGGATCAGCTCCGAAGAAGAAAGGTGGTTGGCCGGTTCATTGTTGATGCTCTCCAGCCTCACCCCACCTTCCACAGGATTCGGATCCCTTCGTTCGGCTTCCTTATAATCCATTTCATGGACAGGGATCCCGATAATGATCTCGGTACCCTTATGCCGGTCACTATATACATACACATCTCCTTTGTGTAACATAGCCAGGCTTTTTACAAAAGCTAGCCCCACCCCCGAACCCAGATGTGAATCCGTGATCCGGTAATAGCGTTGAAAGAGGTACTGAATAGACTCTTTTGAAATGCCGATCCCATCATCCGCTACCCGGATATAAACATACCGGCTGCCGCGGAAATCATTTTTCAGGATCAGCTCATTGTCAAAGGATGGCGAAAAACCGGCTAAAGAGGGTAGTACCTCCAGCGTGATATGCCCGCCATTACGGGTGTACTTGAAGGAGTTGTTGAGCAGGTTCAGTACGATCTTCTCCATGATCTGCCTGTCGAACCAGGTCTCCCCCGACAACGGCGCCTCCGTAAACGTAAAAACGATCTCTTTCTGAACGGCCCAGTCCCTGAACTCCTCCGCTATCTCATCCAGGAAAGAATGCAGGTTGCCCTTCATCACCCCCAGTTGCAAAGCCCCGCTCTCCAGCTTCCTGAAATCCATCAGCTCCGTGATCAGTCCCGTCAGCCGGTGGATATTACGATGCATAACGGCATAATAATGCCGGAAGGTGGGATGAGTGTCCTCTTTCATCAACCTTTCCAGCGGACCCAGGATCAGCGATAGCGGCGTTCTGAATTCATGGGAGATATTTGTAAAGAACTGTAATTGCATCTGGTGGATCTCCTCTCTCTTTATTTTTTCCAGCTCCCTTAGCTTCATCCTCGTCTTGAATTTGTAGAAGGCATAGAGACAGCAGATCACAAAAACGACCAATAAAGAGATAAACCAACCGGTTCCCCAGAATGGTGGCGTAATAATGATTCGTACGCTCGCCCCCTCTTCATTCCAGACCCCGTCATTATTGGATGCCTTGACGCGAAAGGTATAATCCCCCGGACTGATATTGGTATAGTTGGCCTTCCGCTCCTTCCCCACATAGTTCCATTCCTTGTCCAGCCCCTCTAGTTTATACGCATATTGATTATTCTCTGGTACTGTATAATTCAATGCGGCAAAAGACAAGGAGAAAGTTGACTGCTTATAAGTCAGCCTGATCTCCTTCGTCGAAGAAATGTCATTCTGTAAAGGTGAATTCGCTTTGCCCGGAATTACTTTTTTATTGAACACCTGGAAATCGGTGATATACACGGGAGGAATGAATTTGTTAGTCTTTATATCCCCCGGGTAAAAAGAATTGAACCCATTGATCCCGCCGAAGTACATTTCCCCGTCCTTGGTCTTTAAATAGGCATTGGCCTCGAATTCGAGCCCCTGCAATCCGTCCCCCGTATTGTATTTTGAAAAGGCATAGGTATCCGGGTTGAATTGAGTGATCCCATTGGAAGTGGCTATCCAGAGCGTACCCTCCTCGTCCTCCGTGATCCCTTTGATGAATTCATTCGACAGCCCCGCCTTGTCAGTATACAGCGAAAAGGTATTACTGGCGGGGTCCAGCAGCCACAATCCCTTTTGCCCCACCCATAACCGACCCTTGCTATCCGAAAAGAGCACCCTCAGATCAGGCATCTTCTCTTCCTTATCAAAATAATGGGAGAAATGCCGTGTCGTCTGATGATAACAATTCAGTCCCCCGTCATCCGTCCCGAGCCAGATATTACTCTCCCTGTCCTCATGAATAGAGACAATATTATTACCAGTGAGACTTGTCTGATGGGAAGAATCATACACCAGCCTGGTAAACTGCCGCGTCCTGGGATCGAATAAATTAAGCCCCCCATAATAGGTGGCCACCCACAGGACGCCCCGGTAGTCCTCAAAGATTTTCTGCACGAAGTTGGAGCTGATGGAGTGTGGGTCCTCCGGGTGATTCTGGTACCGGGTAAAACGCCCGGTTTTCCGGTCCAGCAAATTCAGCCCGCCTCCCCAGGTCGCTACCCATATATTCCCCTCCCGGTCTTCCATCACATCCAATACCGCATCTGAACCAATACTCTTATCGTCAAAAGGACTATACCGGTAATGCTGAAAAAGATGCTTGTCCCGCTGGAACAGATCCAACCCCCCGCCATCCGTTCCGATCCATATATTTCCTTTGGTATCCTCACAGAAGGTTTTCACATCACTGTAGCTAAGGCTGCTGGGGGTAGCCTCCTGCCGGTAAAGGTTGAACTTCCCCATCCCCGGACTATATACATTGATTCCGCCCCGGTGCGTGCCGATCCATAAGTTCCCCTGCCGGTCTTCAAACAAGGCCGATATGGTTCTTTGCGACAGGCTCGATGTATTCCCCGGCTCGTCCCAGTACGAAAAGAAAGAATTTCGGACAGGATTGAATAAATTCAGACCGCCATTGATACTGCCCACCCACAAATTCCCCTTCTTGTCGGTAAGCAGACTCTTGATCAGATCGTTTCCGAGACTTGTGGGATCCTTATCGGAATGCCGGAAAAGAGTCGCCGTCTTGATAAGCGGGTCATACAGCACCAACCCCTGATCCTTCGTCCCCAACCATAAATTACCTTGCCGGTCTTCCTGGATCACCTTGATGGCATTCCCCTGTAAAGGAATGAATCGGCTGTTTTTTCTATCGAAAAGCTGCAATCCCGACTCCGTCCCCAGCCACAGATTCCCGCTCTTGTCTTCATAAATAATGTTCACCCGGTCGTCCACCAGGCTATTGACATGGGCATCGCTATGCCTGAAAATGGTAAACCCACCGCTCTTTTTGTCCAGCCGGTTAATTCCGCCCCCATAAGTGCCGATCCATAAACTCCCTTCCTTGTCCCCCTTTATGCTGGTCACCAGGTTGGAGCTAAGACTCTGTGGATTGCCCGCCTGGTGTTTAAAACGGGAAAAAGTATTTTTTGACCGGTTCAACCGGTTTAGCCCATTGGTGGTGCCCACCCATAACTCGTGCTCCCCGTCCTCATAGATCGCCCGTATATAATTATCACTTAAGCTGGCCGTATCCCCCTTCTCATTCCTATAGACCACGATCTCCTGTCCGTCATACCGGTTTAACCCATCCCGGGTGCCGAACCAGAGGAAGCCCTCACTATCCTGGAAGATGACCTCTATCGTGCTGTTGGATAACCCCTGCTCATTGGAAATATGCCGGAAAAGAAGTTTGGGCTGGGAAAACAAAGGCCCCGATGATAAAATCAACCCGATAAACAACCAAAGGATACCAACTCGCATATATAAATATTTCAAAAATGATAATGCATTCAAATTTACCCAAGTAAACCGAAACTTTCTCAGCCAGGAAAGCCCGATAAAGGCGGAATAATCGTTAGAACCAGAGAAATGCACGATTGAACAAAGCGAATAAGCCCGCCAGGACTACCTTGTGTCCCATTCCCACAGAGTGCCGCCTGTGGGGTGAGCCTGACCTGAAATGATAAAGGCAGGGCTTTTTTGAATGAGTTTATATAGTAAAACCAAAACGAAAATGAAAAAACGATTGCTTGCAAGGATGCAAATCCTATTGCTGCTCTTAGTCAGTTATTCCGCATTTGCCCAGAATAAGACCCTTTCGGGAAAAGTGACGGATTCGAAAGATGGTAGCCCCCTCCAGGGTGTTTCGGTCATACCAGCCGGATCTTCCAGGGGTACTACGACCAATGCACGGGGTGAATTCCAGCTTTCTGTACCCCCCACCGTAAAAAGCCTGGTTTTCTCCTCGATCGGGTTCACCACCCGGGAAGTTCCCATCGGCGAGTCCGGTACCGCGATCACAGTATCCCTGACCGCCGGAAATTCCAGCCTCAATGAGATCGTTGTGATCGGGTATGGCAGCGCCAGGAAAAAGGACCTCACCGGCTCCGTCGCCACCGTCTCCGAAAAAGACTTTCAAAAAGGTAGCATTACCACCCCCGAACAGTTGATTGTCGGAAAGATCCCTGGCGTCTCCATTATCTCCAACAGCGGTCAGCCCGGCGCCGGCAGCACCATCCGCATCCGGGGCGGCTCTTCCCTGAATGCCAGCAACGACCCCCTGATCGTCATTGACGGAGTGCCCCTGGATAACGACATCCCTACCGGGCAGAAGAGCGCCATCGCAGGAGCCAGCAGCCCGCTGAGCTTTATCAACCCCAACGACATCGAATCCTTCACCGTACTAAAGGACGCCTCCGCTTCAGCCATTTACGGTACCCGCGCCTCCAACGGCGTGCTGCTGATCACTACCAAAAAAGGGAAAGGCGGCCCCCTGAAAGTCAACCTCAGCTCTACCAACTCCCTGTCCGAGCTGACCAAAAAAATAGATGTCCTGAGCCCCGCCCAGTTTCGGTCGGTGGTAAACGCCAACGGTACGGCCGCCAAGATCGCCATGCTCGGAGCCGCTAATACCGACTGGCAGGACCAGATCTACCAGAAAGGCTTCGGCACCAGTAATAATATCAGTATCAGCGGAGGATTGAAGAACTTCCCTTACCGGATTTCCCTGGGCTTCCAGGACCAGAACGGTATTTTAAAAACCGATAACCTCAAACGGACTTCCCTGGCCTTCGTACTGAACCCGACCTTCTTTTCCAACCACCTGAAAGTAAACCTGAACCTCAAAGGTTCCAAAGAAAATACCCGCTTCGGCAACCAGGCCGCCATCGGCGGCGGCGTGACCTTCGATCCCACCCAGCCCGTGCGGGTGAAGAGCAACCGTTTCGGCGGTTATTTCGAATGGCTGGACCCCGGGACAAAGACAGGCCTGACCAACCTGGCCGGCAGGAACCCCCTCGGCCTGTTGAATCAGCACATCGACAAAGCCAGCCCGGAAAGGAGCATTGGTAATCTGCAGCTGGACTATGCCTTCCATTTCCTGCCCGACCTGCATGCCAATGTCAACCTGGGCTATGACCTGGCCAAAGGAGCCGGCAACCTCTTCATACCCGACAGCGCCGCCGAAGCCTATGTCGCAGGCGGCACAGGAGGTTCGAATAACCCCTACAAGGTCACCAAGACCAATACCGTATTCGAGTATTACCTGAGCTATGCAAAAGACCTGAAATCTATTAAAAGCCACGTCGATGTCCTGGCCGGCTATTCCTATAACGACTACCTGACCAAAGTCTATTACTATCCCACGTACTATGCCAATGGCGTCAAAGTCCCGAACTCGGATCCGGCTTTCCCCTTTGACAAACCCGAGCATACGTTGATCTCTTTGTTCGGCCGGGCCAACTATTCCTATGATGATCGTTATTTATTAACGGGAACCATACGCCGGGACGGATCTTCCCGCTTCGGCCCCAGCAACAAATATGGCGTTTTCCCCTCCGCGGCCCTGGCCTGGAAAATAAAAAACGAAGCATTCCTCCAGAATAATAATACCGTCTCCGACCTGAAGCTCCGCATCGGTTACGGGATCACCGGCCAGCAGGATGGCATTGCCAATTTCGCCTACCTGTCCTCCTATTCTTTAAGTAATTCCAACGCCTCCTACCAGTTTGGAAATAGTTTCTACCAGGGATACCGGCCCAGCGGCTACAATCCCAATGTTAAATGGGAACAAACAGCTACTACCAATATCGGCCTGGACTACGGCTTCCTCGACAACCGCATCACGGGTAGCGTCGACCTGTACCTGAAAAAGACAAAAGACCTCCTGAACCTCATCCCTCAGGCGGCAGGCAGTAATTTCACGGCGTATGTGCTCGCCAATGTGGGCAATATGGAGAATAAAGGGGTAGAGTTCAGCATCAATGCCGAACCCGTCCGCACCAAGGACCTCATCTGGGATGTCAGCTTCAATGTCACCTATAATAAGAACACGATCACCAGGCTGACCCAGTTCCCGAACGATACCGCTTATAAAGGCTTCCCTACCGGGACCATCGCCGGGGGGATCGGCGGACAAACGGCC
>Ga0179596_10000115_pt1 | contig 66776 bp, 38 predicted proteins | sample CZODoug1_1_08_16_FD_155494 | JGI IMG/M metagenome (GOLD analysis project Ga0179596, IMG submission 155494) | Vadose zone soil fungal communities from Angelo Coast Range Reserve, California, USA - CZODoug1_1_08_16fungal (Illumina Assembly) | ecosystem: Environmental > Terrestrial > Soil > Vadose... | reverse complement strand
CGGTGGAAATGGAGCCAACGCTGAACCGGCGGGAAGTAGTGCCATAAGCCTGGACGACAGTGGCATCCAGCGGGTCCTCGCTTCTTTGAAGGAAGATGAACAGGGGGCCATCGCCGGAAACGGCGACCTCTTTATCCTGGTAACCGGTGTAGGAGATGACCAGGACAGCCATTTGTTGGGAGCGCCGTAAGGCAAAACTGCCTTTCAGGTCCGTTCTTGTCCCTTTCTTTGTGCCTTTGATAAGGACGGAAGCGCCTTGTAAGGGAGCCCCGGTACTGTCTCGTACGACCCCTCTGATCGTATCTTCCGGCGCGGCCCGTGGCTCTTCCGGCGCCTCTTTAGCGACGGGCGTCTTCCGGTTGATAAAGATGGTATTTCCCTGGATCTCAAAGTCCAGGGGCAGCCCCTGCAGGATGGTCTTCAAGGCCAGCTCTACCGGAGCGTCTTTTAAGGATACGGTAATCGGGCTAATGTCCTGCATGTATTTTTTGTCGTAGAAAAACACATAACCCGTCTGTTCCCGGATAGCGGATAAGACCTTCGGCAGCTCTACAGCCTTACCCGAATAAGTCACCTTTTGGGCGGTGGACCTGGCGGCCACGTGCAGGGTGGTGACAAGGATCAAAATTGCGGACAATTTCATCACTAAAATAGTTTTGGTTAGCAGGGACTTGCTATCCTTATGGACATAGGAGAGCAGTTTGCGAAATGCATCAATTTGCATAACTTCACATTGTTTAGGTTATTAATAAGCAGTTGTAACACTTCTGTCAATGACTGACCTGAGCGTTAAACCGGGGAAGGGCTTCAATCTTGCTCCCGGTTTTTCCTTTAAGGCCAGCCTGAACGATAAGTCAATTTTCTCTGGTCGATGAATTGTCTACATAATATTGTCTACATAATAATGAACAGGGGTTTAATGGGTTATAATAAGATGATTACCTTCTTCAATGCGATATTGAACACTCTCTCTTGTCAACCCTTTCAGTACCTGGGTCAGGGTCAGCGACCGGCCGATCATGCCGGTAAATTGTCTTTCCGGGATATTCCCTTCATACTTTATATCTACGTTGTACCAGCGTGCGAGCTGGCGCATAACGGTTGGAAGATCGGCGTCTGTAAAGTCAAAGAGTCCGTTCTTCCAGGCTATGGCCTGTTCCGGATCACCCTTAGACACCTGAATAGTGCCGGAGGCAGCGACCGCGGCCTTTTCACCCGGCTTCAGCGTATGCCCCCCGATGCTTACGGCCCCTTCTAATAAAGTAGTTGTCTGTATGGGTTCATCGGTATAGGCGTTGACATTGAAATGGGTGCCGATGTCTTCGATGATCTGGCCGCCCACCTTCACTTTAAATGGTCTCTTTTTGTCGTGGGTCACTTCGAAGTACACTTCTCCCGTCATCTGTACGGCCCGTTCATCACCGGTGAAAGCGGTTGGATAGATCAGGCTGCTGGCGGCATTGAGCCAGACTTTCGTCCCGTCACACAGGACTAATTGATATTGCCCTCCTTTAGGAGTGGTCAGGGTATTATAGACGATCCCGGTACCGGGGCTGCTTCCAGCATTGTAGGCCAGCCGGCCGCTCGCGTTGGCAACGATGTCGGAGCCTTCCGTCAGGACCGTATCCGCTGCGGTACTATCCAGTATGAGCTGGCGCCCGCCGGATAATGTCAAAACCGCCTTATCCGCCCCCGGCGCCACGTCATTTCCTGCCATGGGAGCCTGCTGATGGCGCCCCGGATGGGTATACCGCCAATACCCTCCTACTGCCAACAGGATCATAACCGCCGCCGCCCCCCAGAGCCTAAACCTATAATGGGGCATCCGCTTAACTGGAGCTTCCTGGGGCATTGGGGCTTCCTGGAGTACCGGTACATCCTCCACCGTCTTATCCGACCTTAAGACCGCCTGCAAGACTTCCTCCCACTCCTCGCCGCTATATTCACCCCGCTCTTGTCCGGCAAGCATCATCGGCATAACGATATCCACAAAAGCCGCCCGATTCCCCTCTGATTCCAGCCACCCCCACAGCTCCCCCCTTTGCGAGGCCGTCAACTGCCCCGACAAATACTGCTGTACCAGGTATATTAGATATTGCTTTTCCATATAGCTTCCCTAAATAAAAAATCCCTCTATTCCTTAAAGAATATCGGGAAAGGTTTTTGTACTGTCTGAATGCAGGATTTTTTGGGTCTATTTTAAAAAAACGGCTGTCAAGGCCATGATCTTCCCCGCGGCTATGAGGTACCCGCGTATGAATTGCAGGGAAGAAGATAGGGAGTTCCTTACATGGCTATGTGATAATTGTAGTTTTTCTGCGATCTCCGCCGTCTTCAAGCCCTCATTCCGGCTCATTTGGTAAATGAGCCGCTTCTGTGGTGTCAATTGCGCCACTGCCTTATGGATCAGCTGCTGGGTCTCCTTTAGGCTGACATCGTCCAGCCCGGTGTGAAAGGAATCTTCCCCCGCATGCCCACTGGCAAGCTGCGTCTGGAGCCTTTCCCTGATAGCTGACTTCCGGAGAAAGGTAAAACACTCGTTCGACGCCACCCGGAATATCCAATGCACCGGCTTATCGAGCCCCACCAGTTGGTCCCGGTTCATCCAGACCCGGATAAATGTCTCCTGGATAACCTCCTTCATCCCTTCCTCCGACTGTACTATCTTCCTCACCGCCGCCTGCAGCCCTGGAAGCACGGTCTTAAACAAGACTGTAAACGCCGCCTCTTGCCCTTCCGCCACCTGTACCAGCAGGGCTTTATCTATATGTATGGAGCCGTTATCCGTCAAAACACTTAGGTATTGCTACTTAGAAAGCAAACTAAACGAATTATTCCTTATAACGCTAACAATTTTTTAATATTCATTTTGGCTACAACTTACACCGTTTTGGCAAACAACCGATTGCTATCAAATTGGATCTTTGTATAAGAAAATAAAGTACGAATTATTGTAAAGAAAAAAACATATGCTATCTAAAATGAAAACAATCTTCATCACCGGAGCTTCTTCCGGCCTGGGCAAAAGCACCGCAAAATTATTTCAGGCAAATGGCTGGCATGTCATCGCTACTATGCGAAACCCGGAAAAGGAAACAGAGCTTACCGGGCTTGAAAACGTTACCGTTTTGAAACTTGATGTAGCTGATCCTGCACAAATTGAGGCCATAGTCCAACAGGCAATTGAGTTGTACCCGGTGGATGTGGTGCTCAACAATGCCGGATACGGCTTAATCGGCCCGCTTGAAGCGTTGAAAGATGAACAGATTATTCGACAGATAGACACCAACCTATTGGGGGTGATCCGGATAATGAAAGCGTTTACGCCTTATTTCAGGGAAAAAGAAAAGGGACTATTTATCACTGTCACGTCCATGTTCGGACTGGTAGGATATCCCACCTGTTCGATTTACGCGGCGACCAAATGGGCGCTGGAAGGGCTGTCGGAAAGTATGGCCTATGATCTGGCTCATTTCGGTATCCGGGTAAAAACTATTGCGCCCGGCGGTATCAGGACTGATTTTGCCGGACGATCCCTGGATGGAGCCCAACATATAGCCTATCAAAAACTGGTAGAGAAAGTGAGTGAAGGTTATAGTGAAGAAAGAGTCAGCCAGTTTTCCACCCCAGAGTACATTGCATCCGTCATTTATGAAGCAGCAACGGATGACAAGGATCAGCTAAGATACATTGCCGGCCCGGATGCCTTATCGCTGTATAATGAACGATTAAAAGTAGGATCGGAAGCCCAGTACAGGAAAATTCGTGAGCTGTTCGCCTATTAATTTAATGGCGTAATTTCAATTATATGAAAAAGGAGTCGAATCCCCCTTATATTTTCAATTCCATTTCCGAGTTGCATCGGGCATTAGGTTTACCTAAACCGCTGCACCCATTGATCAGTCTGGTGGATTACGGCCATATCAAGGGAGACACTACGGATATCAGCAAAGGCATGATCTTTAATTTCTATAAAGTTTCCTACAAGAAGAACTTTACCGGGAAGATCAAATATGGGCAAGGCCATTACGATTTTGATGAAGGCGGGCTTTCTTTTGTTTCGCCCAACCAGGTCATTACGGCTGGCAACGACGAGGCTGATTACAGTGGATATACTTTGCTGTTCCATCCTGATTTTATCAGGGATTATCCGTTGGCAAGGAATATCAGAAATTATGGGTTCTTTTCCTATTCCGTGTCGGAAGCCCTGTATCTTTCAGAAAGAGAAAAGGATGTCATTATTGGAATTTTTAAGAATATAGCACTGGAACTTGATTCGGCCATTGATTCGATCAGCCAGGATGTACTGGTGTCTCAATTGGAACTATTGCTGAATTACAGCCGGAGGTTTTATACCAGGCAGTTCATTACCAGGAAGGCCGTCAATAATGATCTCTTAGCCAGTTTGGAAGGCTTACTGTCTGCTTATTTTGATACGGATAAGGGATTGGAATCAGGACTGCCAACTGTACAACATCTGGCAGACGCATTAAACGTTACCCCCCATTATCTTAGTGATATGCTTCGCGCCCTGACCGGCCAGAATGGGCAACAACATATCCATAATAAATTAATGGAACGGGCAAAGTATTTGCTGAGCACTACCCACCTGACGATTGCGGAGATTGCCTATCAGCTTGGATTTGAACATCCGCAGTCTTTTACCAAGATTTTCAGGCGGAAAGCAAAGATGTCTCCCCTTGAATTCAGGAAAACGTTTAATTAACATCAAAACCGGCGTATTGTGAAAAAGAGCAATCAAAGAAATAAAGGACTGGAAATAACCACTTTCAAGTTGAATGGTTATTCCTGTAAGGCGTTCATTGCAGCTAACGAAGAAGTGGATGAGTGGTTAAAAAAGCAGCCGGGATTTCAGTCGCGGCATATTGCCGAAAAAGAGGACGGGACTATTATTGATATGTTGCTGTGGGATTCCGAAGAACAGGGAAGGACGGCCATGAACAGACTAATGGATGAACTATCTCATTCACCTGTGCATCAGATGATTGATCAATCGACTGTATCCTGGAACATATTCCCTGTCTATCACCAGATGCCTCAATGAAGTGAATGCATATGGGAGGATGAATTGTAATTAAATTAAATTCGGCAGAAATGTTTTTGCCTTAGTAGTTTCAATTTTCTCGGCAACTAAATCAGATTGCTCTGAATGTATTAAGATCACAGCAGGGTTGTTTCTGATATTTTCCCAAGTTTTATGCTCCTTTGAACTTGCATCAATAGGTTCGTCACCTATTACAAAATATTTATCCTCTTTGATCTTCCTATCCGGATACTTCAAATTTAGCAATGAGATAAGCCCAAAGTAATGACTAAGTTCTTTATCAATCGCTTCATACTTCTTATGAAATGAAATTGCTTTTGCGCCGACAAAAGCGCCATTAAGACCAATGCAATCAACATTAAAGTTATAATAAAGCCCTGGCAGTTTTTCTGGGGTCAACTCAATATTAGTATGCACTCTGGTTTCTACCCTTTTGATTAGCTTAGTTTCAATTATGTTACGGAATTCAGTTTCTTTTATATCCGGCTGGGTTTTTTCTTTTTGGTAAGTCTTATCAATTATTAGCTTAAATAGCTTAATAAATTTGTCATCCGTAATCGTATCATTAAGAAATGACGGTTCTGAAAATCTTAATATACCATTAAAGTAAACATTCAAATGAGAAACTCCATCAGAGGTTAAAAAATCTTTAATATTGAAAAGGGAATTTTGAGAATTGTATTTATTGGCCTCTTCCACTTTTTGCTCAATTTGCTTAACTATAAAATCAATTGCCTCTTCTTTACTTCCCAGCAGTCTTTTTGCAACGGATTTTTTCTCGTCTGAAAAATGAAGCCAAAACTTATTGCGATCACGTAATAATAGCCCTATAGACAAATTATCCCCTGACACCGGGTTGGGCGCAATCTTTATTATGGTGTAAAAGGTTTCCATTATTGACATAGCCTTAAATATTCGGCAAATACTTGTTTGTTTCTTTTATCCCTAAACAAAAAATCTGACACTAAAGTTTGAAGTTCTTTTGTAAAGCCCCATTCTGTGGGAATTTGTAAAGCTATTTCAGGAAACTCCCGCTCACATCTTGATATGCAAAGGTAATACTTTTCCTCCTCTTTCCTAAGCCATTCTTTATCAGCCTTTAGAAAGCCTTTTAACCCCTTAAAGAACTGGGATTGAAGAAGGCAATTATCCTCTGTTGGGTAGAATTCATTGTATTTGAGCGTATCATAGGCCCCCGAACGAAAAGCGGCGGCGTGGTCAATAGCCAAGAAATTAAATCGGCCCTCATCCTCAAAAAGCATTAGATTTTTTAATTCAGGCCCCCTGTCTTCATTATCTACCCACATATCAAAAAGCCCGATATGAGCAAACATTTCTGCACGGTAATACTTTTTGAAATCAACCTTGCCTTTAATTTCCACAAATTGAGATATATCAAATGATCCTTCAAATTCTTTCGAACCAAAGGCCAATCGGTCATAATAAAGAGGCTTGTGCCTACTTCCATAGTCCTCTCTGATAGTATCAGCTTCCAGAGTGATAAGAGCAATTTCAGGGGTATTGATATTCCACAGTTTTAAGAGGAAATGGCATAATACCTCATTTATCATAGAGGTTGCCGGATTAATTAATTTATGATTCTTCACAAAGTACGTTTCATAATCATCACAAATTAGCCTAAGAGGTTCATTACCTATAGTATTTATTTTTTCCCGAATGGAAACAACTCGTCTATTTGGTATAGATTCTAACAAAGGTTTTTTTTTGATCCCTGGTTGGGTTCTTTGTGCCTCGCTCTATTTTACTCAGCAACGATGGATCAATAGCAAGTATCGCCGCTACTTCCCGTAGAAGTAAACCTTTCCCTTCACGAAGGCTTCGTAACATTTCGCCTAAGCTTTTGATTGGCATAAATTTGACCTGACCATTTAGGTCAAATTTATGCTTTATGAAAATCCTGCAAAATTTATTTTACGTACAAAAGGACCGGCGGCAGGTATGCGTGGTGATCAGGGCGTACTTGGGCTTAACGGTTACCATATCCTGGTTGCCCTTCTTATAGGATACCGTTCCGTATATCCTCCGGCTTGATCCCATTGAAGTCAGAAAACCGAAGTCCGGTAGTCATAAAATCAGCGCCGATATTGCCAAAAAATAGAAAAACAAATTTATGTGTATCTTTATTTTAACGAATGAAATCTAAGATAACACCAATACCTATATACTTTCTAAATACCATGACAGACAAAAGGCTGTCCATAACTAAATTTAGAAATGTTGGCAAAACTAAGATCAAAGTAAAGGCCGCACATCGGGATGACCACTTCGTATTTATTTTCCAGGAAAAAGGGAATAGTCGCATTTTGGTAGATTTTAAAGAAATTGCCATCAAGGGTTGTTCGGTCCTTTGCATTTTACCGGGTCAGGTTCATTATGGAATTTCCGCACACGACACCCTCTCCTGGTTTATCGCTATGGATACCAGCCTGGTAAGTACTACATTTCGCTCCGTCCTTGAAGGATCAGTTTTGAACCAGGAGGCAATATCCGTGTTAGCGAAAGAAGCAGATGAATTTAAGAAATGTATCTCCTTATTGTCTACAATGTCCAAAAGGTCAGAGGAAGAAAACTTTATACGTCAAATTATAGATTCCCAATCCAATGCTTTCATCGGCATGCTTGCTCTTATCTATTCCCGGCGAGAACAGGCAACCGGTGAACCAGGCGCTCGTGCTGTTATCATTACGCGCGAATTCAAAAAGCTCGTTGTTAACAACTTCAAGAACAGGAAAAGCCCCGCTGCTTATGCCGGAGCGCTGAATATCTCCGCGCCTTATCTGAATGAAGTAGTTAAACGTCGAACAGGATTCTCTGTAAGCTATTGGATCCAGCAAGAGATGCTGACAGAGGCCAAACGTATGTTATACTACACCGACAATTCCATAAAAGAAATCGCCTACGCTTTGGGCTTTAAAGATCATACGTATTTTTCACGTCTATTCAGTAAAGCGGAAGGCCTGCCGCCCCTATCGTTCCGGCTGGAATACCGCAAATAGTCCAACGCATACTTTGATTCCTTCATTGTTCGAGAGATCGTCCTAGTGTTACTTTGTAGCAAACAAAGAAATATTATGGAACAATCGACGATTCAAACTATCTTATTGATCATCGGCATTGCGACTCTCACTGTTACACTTTACAGATTCATTTATTTTATTTACCCTTATATCCGTCCATCTTCTATAAAGAAATACCTTCATAGTGGCTCCTACGCTCTCGTTACCGGAGCCACTGACGGCATTGGCAAGGCTTTAGCTATCGAATTAGCCGCCAAGGGATTTAATATTATTTTGCATGGGCGAAACTTAAACAAACTTACGGCTGTCAGCAATGAAATTCAGGCAGCTCATCCGTCAAGAGACGTTGTCAGTCTACTACAAGACGGAAGCAAAAATCCCATTTTAGATATATCGCCTATCAGGCATCTTCCCATTAGCGTCCTTGTCAACAATGTCGGCGTAGGACCCATAGCGGAACTAGAACAATTTTCAATCGAACAAATTGCTGAAACCGTCAACTTAAACGCTTTGTTTCCCACGCACGTCACCCATTCGGTTCTTCCGAAAATGTCACGTCCGGCGCTGATTCTTAATGTTTCCTCCTATGTCGGCATCTTCCCGCCGCCTTATCTTGCGGTTTATTCCGGAACCAAAGCATATAACACAGCATTTTCTAACTCGTTGTCCCGGGAAATCCCCTCTATTGAGACGATCGCTTTGATCACGGGCAGTGTCCATAGCGCCGGAAATCAGAAGCCCGTATCATTTTTCAGGCCCGCCAGTTCGGTATATGCCAGACACATTTTATCCATTATTGGCTCCGGAAGGAAAAGTATCATGCCTTACTGGCCCCACGCTGTGCAAGTATTTATCTTGTCATTATTGCCGGCATGGGTGACGGAAAGAGCCATTAAACAGGCTATAGATAAAGAGCTTATCAATAATGTCAAGCATTAGAAAAATTTAAAAGGACAGGCCCAACAAAATAGGGCTTTGTACCGTTAAACTGCTTGCGTGTAATGGACGTACCATAAGGGTAAAAGGTCTCGATGCCATTGACGGTTCACCAGTGCTTGATATAAAGCCGGCTTTTAAAGAATTTCTACCTTCTACTGAAATAAAACAGCCTGAGTGGGTGACCGATCTGATGAAAAATTATTGGTAGACTGTGTGCCGACCTATTAAAAAAACCGGGCAAATTTCCGGGGTTTTTTTTATTAGTACGCCTCTTTATTATACTTATTCCTGTATTCCAGTGGCATTAGGCCAGTGATTTTCTTAAAAGCTGTTCTGAAGGATTTCCTGTCTGAATAACCCAGTTCATACAGAACATCATTCACATTTTTCCTTCCAATCTCAAGATTCTTTTTTGCATATTCCATCTTTACTCTTTGTATGTATTCGATGGGCGTATTCGCCGTCGCTTTTTTAAACCGTCTTTCAAAATTTCTTTTGCTTAAACCATGCTCCTTCGCTAAATCATCAACCGAGATCCTTTTCGTGATATTATTCTCAATAAAATGTTGCGCCTTCTTAATCGGTTCATCGGAATGATTTTTTTGCCCGATGAAAATATGAAAGGGTGACTGGCTATTTCTATCTATGTCGATTTCAGCTACCTTCGAACAAAGTATCGCCATTTCTCTCCCGCAATATTTTTCGATCAGGTGTACCAACAGATTCACGAACGAAAAGGCGCCGCCATTGGTATAAAGACCATTTTCATCGGTGATCAACTTGTCTGTAACCAGATTCACGTTGGGAAAGAACTGCCTGAAAGCCTGTGCTGCATTCCAATGAGTGGAACAATCCTTTCCATTTAGCAGCCCGGTTGAAGCCAGTAAAAAAGCGCCCGTGCAAAGACTGGCTACTTCGGCGCCTTGCTTATATTGCCGAACGATCCAGGGAACAAAGACCTTGTTTCTTTCAATTTCCCGGAGAGTGAATGGTATGGCAGGGATTATGATCAAATCCGTTTTATGGACTAATTTAAAATTTATATTGGGTTGGATCAAAAACAGTCCGTCATGCAATCCAAGTTTCTTTTTGTTGCCAACTAATTGAACATCAAAAGCAGGTTTCTTACCCATGCTTAGGAGAAATCCGTTTAATTTGGTAAATAGTTCGTAAGAGCCAATCACACTGCTAACGGTCATTTCTCCTTCGGGTATAAGAATGGAAATATGCTTCATCTCAATGATTTATTACTAAAATACAAAAAAACACACATTTGTCGCATTACCCCCCAAAATTGCCGTTCCAACTCACCCAACTTATTGTTTGCCATTGTAGATTTGCTTTAATCATTACAAAACAAAAAACAAACTAATGGCAAAGATTACTCCTACACTCTTGACCCGAATTGCGTCTGGAATGATGCTGCTCCACGCAATCGGACACACAACAGCTATTGTCACCTGGCAGAACCCTAACGGGAAGATCCCTTCCGATGTTATCCGAAAAATGCAGGAAGCCCATTTCCTGTTTGGAGGACAGGATGCAACAATGGCTAAATTTTTTTCGGGACATGGCTATGCCGGGACAATTTTGCTCTTACTGATAGTAACGCTCTTGTGGGTGATATCAAGTTGGCCGGGAAAAAAGGCGACCGGAATCTTATGGGTCATAGGGATTTCCATTTGTGCCTTGTCAGTAGACGAACTTATTTATTTCTTCCCGATGGCGGTAGTATTCAGCCTGATTGCCGCGGTATTGGTCTTCGTAGCAATATTTCAACTCAACAAAACAGCAATAAAATGAAAAAGCAATTCTGTCATCGTATAATGCTGGGTTTATACATTAAGTGTGCCCCCTGGGGCCATCCCAAGCTTTTACCCGGTCCGTGAATTTGCGGTTATTTTCTTATTATCTTTACGAATTGGAGTATACTTCTGCATATGATGAAAAAGAGCTGCTTGGCCGGGTGGCGGAGGGCGACGAAGCGGCGTTTACCGTCCTGGTGGATGCCTACCGCAATAAAGTGTTCTCGCATGCATTGACCTACGTCAAGTCGTACGAAGTAGCCGAAGAGCTGGTGCAGGATATATTCATGAAAGTATGGACCAACCGTCACCGCCTGCCGGAAGTAGAGCAGTTCAAAAACTATCTTTTTATCCTTGGCCGCAACCAACTGGTGTCCGCTATCCGGAAAAAGGTGACCATTACCACCAGCCCCGATAGCGCGGATATCGCAGAAGACCTGCTATTGCCTGATAAACAATACTATTACAAAGAAACCTACGCGGCCATCATGGAAGGCATAGAGCGCATGTCGCCCCGGCAAAAAGAGGTATTTACTCTAAGCCGGATAGAGCATCTGAGCTATGATGAGATAAGCGGGCGGCTGGGTATTTCAAAAAGCGCTGTAAAATTTCATATCATATTGGCGCTCAACTTCCTGCGAGAGTTTTTGCGTTACCGGGGCGATTATGTGGGCGTTTTTTTGCTGGCCTGCCTGCTGCCGTTTACCCTACTTTAAAAAAAAAGATTGATTTTACCCTGCCCGCATAGTTGCCGGGCAGCGTCTTTATATGCAGACACTAATTACAATACATGAATCCTGAAGCTTTTAAGGAACTGGTTGAACAATATATTACCGGCAGTTTGACGGCTGAAAACCGTATGGCTTTTGCCCGGCTGCTGGAGCAAACAGAATATCGAACACTGTTGGAAGCCGAGCTGGAACACACGTTCATGAACGATGCGTATGAGGCGGCAGAACCCTCGCAGCGAAGGGAACGCATGAACAAGCTGCTGCGGGAAAAAATGGCTGCAGAGCCTGTGTCTGCCCCGAGGGTGCATCGCATTCATTTTTTAAGACGCAACTGGCTGCGGGTGGCTGCGGCAGCCGTGATTATCCTGCTGCTGGGCGGCGCCGTTTTTTATAGGGTCCATACTCAGGCTAAAAAGGAGCTGGCTGCTGCGCCGCCACCAACGTCACCGGAAATTGCGCCTGGCCACAACGGGGCCATCCTTACCCTGGCCAATGGCAGCAAGCTGGTACTGGACAGTCTTAAGAAAGGAAAACTGGCCACGCAGGGCGCCACCGATGTTTTGCTGGACAATGACCAGTTGACCTACCATGTACAGCATCCGGCGGGGGGGGAAGTAAGCTATAATACGCTGACGGTTCCGCGCGGCCACCAATTCCAGCTAGTATTGCCCGATGGCACAAAAGTGTGGCTAAATGCGGCTTCTTCACTGCGCTATCCCACGGTTTTTGCAGGTGCGGAGCGGCGGGTGGAGATAACCGGTGAGGCCTATTTTGAAGTGGCGCACAATGCTGCAAAGCCGTTTATTGTAAAAAAGGGTGAATCAGAAACAAAAGTACTGGGAACGCATTTCAATATCAATGCCTACGATGAAGAAAGCAGCCTGAATATAACCCTTCTGGAAGGATCGGTACAGGTGACAAAAGGCAATAACAGTACTATCATTAAACCCGGGCAGCAGGCGCAGGTGGGCAAGAGCATCCATGTAGCTGACGATGTTGACCTGGAAGAGGTGGTGGCCTGGAAAGACGGAAAATTCCAGTTTGGCGAGACGGCCGATATTAAAACGGTGATGCGGCAGATTGCCAACTGGTACGATGTGGATGTGGAGTATAAGGGAATAATTACCAACCATATCGGGGGAACCATGTCGCGCAACGTAAACCTGTCGCTGGTGCTGAAGATGCTGGAGACAACGGGCGTAGTCCGTTTCAGCGTGGACGGAAGAAGCATAAAAGTAATGCCTTACTGATAAAGAAATATTGAAATATACAGCAGATCAACGACGCTTTTACAAGAACAGTTTGCCTTACCAAAGGAATTCCTTTTCTTATCCTCACTGAAATATTCATTAACGTAGTTTATACCGGTTGCCAAAAACAAAACCGCCCCGTGGTGAGACACGGAGCGGCGGATGTTCAGGCTAATCAATTTATACAATCTGGAAGACTGTTATTATTAACCAAAACTCAACAAAGTTATGAATTTTAAGGCTATTGCCCGCCGAAGGTTTTCCCGTGGCAGGCACGTAACGCAAACACTGCTTATTATGAAGCTAACAGCATTCTTTTTACTGGCAGCCTGCCTGCAGGTGAGTGCAAAGGGAAATGCGCAGCAAATTACCCTGTCGGAAAAAAATGCGCCGCTCCAGAAAGTATTTAAGCAAATCCAGAAGCAGGCGCCCTACGATTTCCTGTACAACTCTGAGTTATTGCAACAGGCCGGGAAAATAAGCATCGATGTGCGCAATGCCAGCATTGAGCAGGTATTACAATTGTGCTTGAAAGACAAGCCGCTCACCTATGTTATTATCGACAAAACGGTTGTTATAAAACAGAAGGCGCCCGAACGACCCGATGCCGTTGAAACCCCGCCCGACCCGCTTACAGGCATCGTGGTGGATGAAACCGGCAAACCCGTTGCCGGTGCATCGATCATCGTAAAATGGCCTTCAGGCCTGCCTGCCGGCGTACCCCACCTTCCCCAGGGAACGCAAACCGATATAAAAGGAGAATTTACACTGCAGGCCATCACCGGCAATGCAGTATTATATATCTCTTCCATAGGCTATACACCCCTGCGAATGCCTGTGACTGCACAATCAAACCACCTGCGCATCGTATTGGTATCGGCAGAAACCAATTTAACTGAAATGGTCATAACCGGCTATTCCATAAAAAAAGCAAGTGAGATAACCGGTTCTGTGCAAAGCATCGGCGGCAATGAATTGCGGAAAGGCGTATCTACCGCCAATACTCTGGCCATGCTGAAGGGCAAGGCTACCGGCCTGTATATCGTGGAAACCGGCGGCAGCGTAACTAACCGCGGGCAGGTGCTCATGCGTGGCCAGGCCAGTATGAACGATGCGAGTAATACCAATTACGGGCCGCTGATTGTAATGGATGGCATTATTACCACCGCGGCGAACCTCCAGGATATTGTAAACCCGGGCGATATAGAAAGCATCACTATTTTAAAGGACGCGGCTTCTACCGCTATCTACGGATCGAGGGCCGCCCAGGGCGTCATAGTGGTCACGACCAAACATGGCGTAAGCGGCAAGCTGAGCGTGAACCTGGATATGAATTACGGACAGGTGCAAAACGACCGGCTGGTGAATTTTATGAACACCCCGGAGCTTACGACGCATATTAATAAATATATGCAGGCGCTTTATAACGCGCCTTCGACCACCGGTGGTCCCAGCTCGCTGCAAACCAAATACGGCAGTTTCCAGAATTATTTCAACACTACACGGATATACACAGATGCCGATCTCAATACGAATACGGACTGGACTAACCGGGCTTTCTTTAGCAGTGGCAATCAAAGCATTATGAACCTGTCTCTTGCCAGCGGTAATGATAAGACAAAGTTTTTCGGAGCTGTGAACTGGACAAACCAGGACGGCACGCTGATTGACGATAACCTGGACCGCAAGTCGGTCCGGTTCAATATCGATCAGAAGATCTCGAACAAGCTTAGTTTCGGGCTAAATACCAACGCGCTTATTGATAAGTATACCCAAACCAACAGCGAAACGCAATATTACCTGTTTCAGCCATGGGTGCCTACCACCTACGCCAATGGCAAGCTGGCCGACTCGGTGCCTAACTACTTGTACCATCCTACCGGCGCGCGCACGGTGCAATATTATGACGACCCCTTGTTTTCCCACAGCTATAATACGATCCTTACCCAGCGCCAGAGCTATTTTGCAACGGGAAAGCTGAAATATGATATTACCCCCTGGCTTTCGGTACAAAGCTCCAATAACTTCCAGTATATCTATAATAACGTAAATGCTTATAAAGATCCGCGCACTTACCGCGGCCGGTGGGACGGTGCGGCTTCCAGCCGTGTTTGGGTAAACGGGGAGCTGTCAATAACGGATACGAAAACCCGTTATTTCCTTACTTCCAACATGATTAATTTTAACAAGAGTTTTGGTCAGCACAACGTAACGGCGCTGATAGGGGAAGAATTTGGCAAAACACATACTGAAACTATCGCGGCATCGGCCTACAACAATACCTACCCCGGCGAAAGAAACCTGGGCGCCTTCCTGTCGTATGGCACCTATAGCAATGCGCAGAATGGCACTATCGCAACCCCTTCTTCCGCTGCGCCGATAGACAAGGCGTCTTTTTCCGTTTTTTCTGAAGTAAACGACAGCTACCGCGAGAAATATTTTGGCGCCCTGTCGCTACGCAGGGATGCGTCTACCAATTTCGGCGTGAACAACCGTTACGGTACTTTTTATTCTGTGAGCGGGGGCTGGATGCTAAGCAAGGAAAACTTTATGCAGCAAATCAAGCCTGTTTCCAACCTGAAACTGCGTGCTTCTTATGGAACTTCCGGCCGGGAAGCCGGCGCCGATTACCTCAATTTTACCGTTTACCAGGATCAGTTGCGTTATAATGATCAGAGCACCGTCGGTTCTACCATCCAGCGCCTGGCCAATGACCAGATCACCTGGGAAACTACCTATACTACTAATCTTGGCGTAGATATCGGTCTGTGGAAGCGTATTAACCTGAGCGTGGATTATTACAACCGGCGCAGCAGCGGATTGCTGCAAACCGTTCTACTGCCCAGCTATATCGGCTTCCCCTCACAAGTCAGGAACGTCGGTGAGCTGACCAATAAAGGCCTGGAACTGTCGCTGACTACCAATAACATTGTGTCGAGAGATTTCAGCTGGACAACCGAATTCAACATCAGCTTTAACCGGAACAGGCTCACAAAAATATACGGTGATTCATTGAAAGACGGGTATAGCGGCGCTTATTACCGCTATGTAGGCGATGATATCAATGCGCTGAAAGCCATAAAATACGATGGAGTGAACCCGGACAATGGCCGGCCTATTTTTGAACGCGTAATGTCCGATAAGAGCATTGTGCTGGTGGACAGCATTCCCCTGGCCAAGCAGGACGGGTACAGGGCCTTCCGGAATGTAGGTTCGGCCACACCTAAGTTCTTCGGCGGGTTTACCAATACGTTTCGTTACAAGGGCATTTCATTGAGCATGCTCTTCAACTTCGTGTATGGCAACAAAATCATGAATAATGGCGTACGCAGCTTTTTGGATCCTACCTCCTGGCAAAGCGGCTTCACCCTGCCCCAGCCAAACGGGGCTATTCGTTTCTGGAAAGGCCCGGGCGATAAGTCCGCAAATTACCCGAATTTTTACGATGTTGACGCGCGCGGCAATAGCGCTTTTTTAACGCGGGGGGCCACCAATATAGCTTCTTCCCTGCTGTACGTGGATGCCAGCTATATACGCCTGCGCAATGTGCGCCTGTCGTATGAGATGCCTGCAGGGCTTTTGCATAAAGTAAGGATCGCTTCGGCTACGGTGTACCTGAGTGCCGACAACGTGTTTGTGCTAAAATCGAAAGATCTGTACGCGGCCGATCCCGAAGGAGCCACCGTGGGTGGTACCTCCAACTCGTTTAGCGGAACCGGCGTTGCCAGTGCAATGCCCCGGAGAATCATGGCCGGGATTAGCCTCAGTTTTTAATCAACTCAAAATTAATTCATCATGCAAAACGCTGTTTTATATAACCGGTTTTTAAAGTCCCTGGCAGGGCTGGCCATACTGGCTGCTGCCGTATCATGCAATAAACAACTGGACGCTTTGTCTCCCAATAATGTAAACTTTGAAGACCAGCAATTCCTTACTCCCAATGGCTATACCAAAGCCACTATCGGCAATTATGCGTATTTGTCGGGACCGTCTTCGGTGACTTCGTATGAGTCGTATTGGTTTAACCTCAGTGAATATAGGGGCAATAATATCAGATTCATTGATGTCACCTCCACCTCCAGCCAGGCGGCACAGGATGTGGATGCTTTTAATTTCACCAATTCGTCTTCCAAGGATTTTGGTTATTCCAACGCTTTCTGGCAGGCCTCTTACCAAGCATTGCTGGGGGTGAATACCGTACTGAAGCATGTAGATTCAACTGAAACCGACCCCACTATCCTGCAGGCCAAGGCAGAAAACCTTTTTTTAAGATCGGTCATCAACTTTAACCTGGTGCGCCTGTATGGAATGCCTTATTATCAAAGCCCGGAAACCAATCCCGGTATCCCCATCATTCTGGAGCCGATTACTACCCTTACACCACCGCTCAGGGCCACGGTAAAGCAAACCTATGACCAGATCATCCAAGATCTGAACGATGCCCTCCCGCTGTTTTCACAGAAAAAGGTGAACAGCTATGCAAGCAGGTATGCCGTGTTTGCCTTGCTGTCGCGCGTGTACCTGTATATGAGCGGAACATTCTCAGCGCCCAATGCTGGTTTTGCTAAGCTGTCGCAACAGTATGCCGATTCCGTCATCCTGAACGGTGGATTCAACTTGCTGCAGGGTACTGCCTATGCCAATTATTACAACAATGACAACCAGGCCAATACGGAAACCATCTGGGCCATGAACAATGATGGCGTTAACAGTTTCCTGCCCCGCTTATTGAATGTGCCTGGCGGCACTTATACCGGGAACATCGGCTACAGCACCGGCCAGGCGAAGGCTTCTCCCGATTTTCTATCCCAATTGGCAACAGGCGATCTCCGCTGGAATTTTTACAAGACGGACAAATACCCGAACAACAATACGGATACGCTGGGCTGCATGAAATATTTGTATAAGTACGTTGGTGTTTATTATAGTTATTCCCCGGTGCATTATCTGCGCCTGGCCGAGGTATACCTTAACCGGGCCGAAGCAAAAGTGAAGCAGGACGACAATTCAGGTGCGCTGACCGATTTGAATGTCATCCATACCCGGGCGGGTCTGGCTGCGCTTTCGGGACTCAGCGGGCAGGCATTATTTGATGCAATACTTACCGAACGCAGGCTGGAATTGGCATTTGAAGGGCATAGTAGCTTTGATTATTTCCGCAACGGCCTGCCGATGGTGCGTAATTACACCTCTTTTAATTCGCCCGCGCTCACCGTAAATCCTACAGAGGGAAAAGTGATTATGCGTATTTCGGATGATGTGCTGACGGAAAATCCAAACATCAAGCAAAATCCGCAATAAATAAACCTACTAACAGAGCTGGAAAACCGTAAAATAGGCGTGCCGGGTGTTCCGGCCGCCGATTTTACCAAGCATGCCGCATTGGATGAAAAATTACAGGCAGTATTCAAATAAAAAAATTAAAACTGTTTCAAATGAAAAAAATGATGGTCATGCTAGGCATTGCCGCCTGCTTACTGAACACTGCTACGGCGCAGGGCACAACGGGAGGATTTATATTAGACGGTAAGTATAAAGGACAGGCCGGGGATACCATATACCTTAGTTATACCGATGCCGGCAATACGCGGGTAAAAGATAGCTGTGTTGTAAAGGATGGCGGCTTTTCTTTTAAAGGAGCCATTACCGAACCAACATTGGCTTACCTGCAGCCCAAGCAGGCAGGCATGAACGATGGTAAGGGCACACAGCTGTTCCTGGAACCGGCTGTTATGCAATTGAGTGTGGACAGTAAACATATTAAAGATGCTGTGTTAACTGGTTCTGCTGCGCAAAAAGAATGGGAACAGTTTTTGAAAGCGCAGGAGCCCATCCGGAAAGAAATGGAACCGCTTTCGGCCAGCTACGGCGCCGCCGGCAAAGCCTATATGGATGCTAAAAAAAACAACGCGCCCGAAAAAGAATTGGATACCCTTAAATACAGGGCGGCCGCCATTCATGACCAGTTTGAACCCTACAATATACGCATCGCTAAGCTGAACTACCATTATTTCGAAACGCACCCTACTTCTGTCGTAACGGCTTTTTACCTGCGGTTTTATGTAAATGGCTTGCCCATCGATTCAATAAAATTGTTTTATGGCCGCTTAGGAACCGCCACACAGCAAACCAGTTTTGGTAAAATGATAGCGGAAGAAATAGCCAAGCTGCAATCAGGATCTCCGGGCAGCATGGCGAAAAACTTTAACACCGCCAATATCAACGGCAGGCCCATCAACTTGTCTGACTTTAAGGGCAAATATGTATTGGTCGATTTCTGGGCCAGTTGGTGTGTGCCATGCCGTAAGGGAAACCCGCACCTAAAAGAATTGTATACATTGTACAAAGACAAAGGATTTGAAGTGATCGGCGTTGCCGACGATGATCGCGATACAGCCGCCTGGCATAAGGCGGTGGCCAAAGATGGGCTTCCCTGGCAGCATGTGCTGCGCGGCTTAAAACACGATGCAGTAAAAGGGTATGATAAAACCAATGATATCAGCGAGCTGTTTGGCATCCATTCCCTACCCACCCAGGTCCTGATCGATCCTTCGGGAAAAATCATCGCCCGCTACGGTGAAGGCGCCTCAGCGCACGAGGACCTGGATAAAAAACTGACAGAGGTATTTAAAGATGTGGCGCTGGTGCGGTTTGTAGGTACCGTAGACCCTGCATACAATGGCGAGGAGGTAGTGATATACAACCGCGCCATCGGCGTGCATGATTCCGCCACGGTGCAGAACGGTCAGTTTATTATCACCGCCCCCTACAGGGAACCCAACCGCTATATGTTTTACAGCAAGGCCGAGGTAAAGAAAAAGCACAGCTACAGCCCCTGGGGTATCCTAGTGACAAAACCCGGCACTGTACAGGTAAAGATGAACATGGATTCGATTTTTGCTACCACAGTAAGCGGTGCGCCGGAAAACGATTTATACAGTACCTATGTCGCCGCGGGCAAGGAAGCAGCCAAAAAAGCGGAAGGCAAACCTGCCGAGGCGGCAAGGCTTGAACAGTTCATCACCGATAACAATCATTCCTTTGCAGCGATGTATGTATTGTCTTCCTCTTCCAATGGTATTGATGCCGACAAGCTGGAGGCATTGTACAATAAATTGTCGCCCGATTATAAGGCAACCAGCTATGGGAAACGCATTATGGATAAAGTGAATGCAGGCAAAATAACCGCCATCGGTAAAACGGCGCCCGATTTTGAACAGCCCGATACCGCGGGCAATGTGATAAAGCTCTCCGACTTCAGGGGTAAATATGTACTGGTCGATTTCTGGGCCAGCTGGTGCGGCCCCTGCCGCGCCGAAAACCCCAACGTGGTAAAGGCTTTTGCAAAATACAATGAGAAAGGGTTTACGGTATTGGGTGTTTCGCTCGACCAGCCGGGCAAAAAAGATGCCTGGCTGGCTGCTATCCACAAGGACGGGCTTACCTGGACGCATGTTTCCGATTTGAAATTCTGGGACAATGCCGTAGCCAAACTATATGGCATCCAGGCCATACCGCAGAATTATTTGCTGGATCCGCAGGGGAAAATCATAGCGTCCAATATCCGGGGGGAAGAATTGAATGAAAAACTCGCAGAAATATTTAAACTGTAAAGAGCAGGGCAGCCTCTACAATAATTGATAATTGGCACACTATTATAGGTCATTACATCGAATTGTTTCTCCGGCTTTCAGAATGTGAACCTTGCTTTCAGCATATTGTTCTGTCAGGGCCAGGAATTCATCCGGCGTTTGTGCATATCCGGCAAAAGTTCCGTAATGAAAAGGAATGACGTGTTTGACCCGAAGCAGTTTTACCGCGTAAGAAGCTTCTAAAGCCCCCATCGTAGTGCGATCGGCGATTGGGATCACCGCAATATTCGGTTTATAGATCTCGGAAATCAGCTGCATATCCCCGAAAACACAAGTATCTCCGGCAAAATAGATCGTTGTCCCGTCTGACATACGGATCACAAAGCCATTGGCCGCATGTGGCATGGCTATCGTTTTATCCGTAACATACACATGAGAATGATGAAAGGCATTTACCATGGATACCTTGACATCCAAAATATCCAAAGTGCCGCCTAAGTTCATCGGCTCAAAGAATTCTTCATTTACATCCTGCTCTATCAGATACCACCTGCAAATGTTATTGGCAATTATTTTTGGTTTTGTTTTGCTGATTATTTCTTTGATGTGGATGTCAAAGTGGTCTTCATGGCCATGGGTGATCAGAAGCAGATCAATCTTTTCCTGCACCTCCAGCCTATCAGGAATATAAGGGTTATTTATAAGCCAGGGGTCAACAATAATGATTCTGCCTTCCGGAGTGGTAACTTTAAAAGTAGCATGTCCCAATAATTGAAGGGTCGTTTGCCCATTTGTCATATATTATCAAAAATAGAAAAAATATTTATGTGTATCTTTATTTAATTGAATATGTCCCCCGTGCCAATAGAACCGTTACATGATGAAAAGGAATTGCTCCTGCAGTTAGCAGAGGGGAATGAAAGCGCCTTTACGATCCTGTTCGGGCAATACCAGGACAGCATCTATAAGACTGCTTATTGGTACCTGAAGTCTCATGCCCAGGCACAAGAGATTGTGCAGGAGGTATTCTTGAAAATCTGGCAGAAGCGAGGCGATCTTGGAGAAGTCCGTTTTTTTAAGACCTGGTTATTAACCCTCGCCCGAAATTATATCATTGATTATATGAGAAAGCTGGCGAGCGAATCGGCCGCCAGGGACCGATGGGGAAAGGAGGCGCCTTCCCAGGAGAACGGCGCAGACTATAAAGCGCGTCAATCCCAATATCAGCATCTTTTGGAGGAAGCCGTCAAGGGGCTGTCCCCGCAACAAAAAAGTATTTATAAGCTGGCAAAGGAGCAGGGCCTTTCCTATGAAGAAATCGGGGTCCGGCTGTCCCTATCTCCCCTTACGGTAAAGACGCATATGGCAAGGGCTCTCGGCTCCATTCGTCACTTCCTGAAAGCGCATGGGGAGATTTACCTGTTACTACTATTGATGGGGAAATAAGCCAATGGCGTCGGCCCCAGCCCCGGATAGGCCCCAAAAAATATTTTAGCGCCTTGTACTCCGCCTCCTTCCTCTCATTCGTCTATTACTTAAAGCCTGTTACGCGAGGATGATCTTTTTACGATATTTCTGTAAATAATGTATATGCCAAATGCCGGAGTTTTTGTTGAGTTGCTGAATAAATATGGGAATGACGCCGCCACGCCTGAAGAGCGCGATGAATTGTTTATTATGGTCCAATCAGGGGAATACCGGGAGCTGCTGGAGCAGCATGTAGCCGCCACCCTGCAATCGGGCTCCCTGCAAGGCCCGGAATTAGCCGAGACACAGAAAAGAGAGATGCTGCAAAGAATCTTCCAGGATGCCTCTAAGCCTGCCCGCGTGGTTCAAATGGAACGGGAAACACCTTATCGCAGAAACTGGATCGTCGCCGCCTGCCTGGTGCTCCTGGTGGGCAGCGCTACTTATTTGTGGTTACAGCAGCAAAAGCACCCCGAAATAGCCCGGACTCCTGGTAATAACCCTGTGCAACCGGACCTGGCGCCGGGCGGTAATAAAGCCATACTGACCTTGTCCAATGGCGCCAGCATTCTATTGGACAGCGCGGCCAATGGTATCCTTACCCAACAAGGCAATACAAGGGTCCTGAAGACCGGGAACGGTCAACTGGCCTATAACATAACAGATGAAAAACCGGCAGAAGTTCTTTACAACACACTGGCTACGCCCCGAGGGGGGCAATACCAGCTTATGTTACCCGATGGAAGCAAGGTATGGCTGAATGCAGCATCCTCCATTCATTATCCGACGGCATTTATGGGCAGAGAGAGAAAAGTGGAGATCACCGGAGAAGCCTATTTTGAGGTAGCGCCCCTAACCTCTGAAGGTGGACAGGGCCCCCTAGCCCCTAAAGGGGGACATGAAAAGATACCTTTTATTGTAGCCGTGAACGGGATGGAAGTGAGGGTATTGGGCACTCATTTTAATGTGAATGCCTATGAGGATGAGACTACGGTGCGGACTACTTTACTGGAGGGATCCGTCTTAGTGAAAAAGGATGCTGCAATTGCCTACCTGAAGCCGGGGCAACAGTCCCGCCTAAGCAAAGGGGGGGCAATAACGGTGGAGAACGATGCGGATGTGGAGGAAGCCATTGCCTGGAAGAATGGGTTGTTCCATTTTAGTAATTCCAGCCTGGAGGATGTGATGCGGCAGGTAGCCAGGTGGTACGATGTAGCCATAGAGTATAAAGGAGCTATTGTTCCCAGGCAGTTCGGCGGTGAAATACCGCGCAGCAGTAATGCCTCGGATGTGTTGAAGATACTGGAATTGAGCAAGGTCCATTTCCAGATAGAAGGAAAGAAGATTATTGTCATGCCCTGATTCCTGGCAAGTTCGGGCGTATGATCGATATAGCGGTTGATCCAAAACAAAAACCGGAAGTGCTTGGTACCACCTCCGGCGAGTCGTTCGGGTCAATCCTTGCCCGCCGAAGCTTTAGCAAAGGCAGGCATTAATACAATCGTTTGCGAGACTGCTTATTGTTTAACCCAAACCAAAACAAAGTTATGGATTTTAAGGCTCTTTTTATCCCTCCGGAAAGGGGGATTACCAAAACATTGCGCGTTATGAAGTTAACTGCAATTCTGTTACTGGCAGTCTGTCTCCAGGTGAGTGCTGCCGGGTTTGCTCAAAAGGTCACCCTATCGGAGAAGAATGTCCCGCTGGGAAAGGTGTTTATCGAAATAAAAAAGCAAACGGGCTATGTTTTTTTCTTTGACCAGTCCTGGCTGGCAATGGCAAAGAATGTAACGGTCGAGGTCCGGGAGGAACCCTTGTTATCTGCGCTGGATGCCTGTTTTAAGGGCCAGCCGCTGACTTATTCCATTGTTGGGAAAGCTATTGTCCTCCGCCTGATAGAGCCCTCCCCCACCCTGCCCCCGGGGGATACTACCCGGCTCCCACTGATTGCCGTACATGGCGTTGTAAAGGATGAAACCGGCAACCCCCTGGCAGGTGTAGTCGTAATGCCAAAAGGAAGCAACAAAGGAGCCATTACCAACGATAAAGGAGAATTCTTCCTAAAGAGTGTGGATAAAGAGGCTATACTCGAATTTGCGAGTGTCAATACGGAGACCCTGGAGCTAAGGGTGGCAGGAAAGACGGAGTTATCGATTAATCTGAAGGCAAAGGTGATTGCGTTGGGAGATGTTACGGTGACGGTGAATACGGGATATCAGACCTTGTCCAAGGAAAGAAGCGCCGGTTCCTTCGCCAAGCCGGATATGAAGGTGATACAGGACCGGTCGGGGAGCATGAATATTCTTCAGCGTTTGGACGGGCTTGTCCCCGGATTGGTGGTCAATAATGCGCCGGGATCCAGTCTAAATCCCTTTTTGATCAGGGGGTTAACCACCGTCGGTGTTGTCAATCCGAATGATCTGAGTAACCCGAATAGTTATCTCGGGACCAACAGGAGCCCTCTTTTTGTGGTAGATGGGATTCCACTGGATGATGTATCTTCTGTTAACCCGCAGGATGTGGCCGATATTACGGTGCTTCGGGATGCTACCGCTGCTTCTATCTGGGGAGCAAGGGCTGCCAATGGGGTAATTGTCATCGTCACTAAAAAGGGGACCCAGGGGGATAAATTGAAGATCAGCTACGACGCCTTTGTCAATTTCCAGGGTAAGCCTGACCTGCATTATATCCGGACTTTAAACAGCCAACAGTTTATCCAGGCCGCCCGGGAAGTGATCGATAGTACCTATATGACCATTAATCCCTGGTCAACTATTTCAAGCTATGCCGGCAATCTCGCCTCGGTAGGCGTGGCGCCTCACGAAAGGATCTTATACAATCAATTCAGGGGATTGACCACTGCGGCCCAGGCCAACAAGAGCCTGGATAGTTTGGCCGGTATTGACAATTCGCAGCAGATAAAAGATCTCTGGTACCGCAATGCCGTTCTGATGAATCATACCCTGTCCCTGTCCGGAGGGGGAAAAGTTCATTCGTTCTATGGATCGATGGCATATACCGACGCTCAAAGTAACCGTCCGGGGGAAGCCAACAACGCTTATAAAATTAACCTGAGACAGGATTTTAATCTAGGTAGGCGTATCCAGCTTAATCTGATCACGGACCTGAACAATACAGTTACCAGCGCTAAAAGGAACATTACTATCAATAACCAGTTCCTGCCTTACCAATTGTTTAAGGATGCGAATGGCAATAGCATTTCGATGCCATACATGCAATACCTGAGTGATGAAACAAGGGCTGATTATCAGAATCGCAGCCAGATCAACCTGGATTATAATCCACTGGATGAGAGGAACTATGGCTATACTAAAAGCAATACGCTTTTCAGCAGGAATATCCTGGGGGTCAGCGTCAAATTGCTGGAGGGACTGAAGTTCGAAGGAACCTATGGCTATGTGAAAAACAGCGGGAAAACGCAGAGCTATGATGATGCGGCCAGCTACCTGGTAAGGAGTCAGGTGGTGCAGTTCACCGTTGCCCCTACCGTGGGTTCGACACCGGTGTATTACCTGCCCACCACGGGGGGCAATTATTCCGTTTCGAATGTGAACCAGGGGTATTGGACTGTAAGGAATATGTTGACTTACAATAAGGCATGGAACAACAATCTCCATCAGTTGAGTGTTCTGGCGGGGCAGGAGGCACAGGAACAATTGACCGTTACCAATTCCAGTATGGTATTCGGATACAATGAGCTGCTGGAAACATCCTCATCCATTAACTATGCCACGCTGGGCTCACCCGGGATCACCAATCCGGTGATGGCCAACAGCTCCGGGAAAAGTACACTATCCAATAATTCCTTTGTACAATCCGAAACCCGGACCCGGTTCACCTCTTATTTTTCCAACCTGGCTTATACCTATCGGCAAAAGTACATTGTCAATGCCAGCCTTCGTGCAGACAGGAGTAACCTCTTTGGGTTGGATCAGTCGGCGCAAAATAAACCGGTATGGAGCGCCGGCGGAAAATGGATATTGGGTGATGAGGCCTTCCTGAAAGGCATCAACTGGATCAACAACCTTGCCCTGAGAGCTACCTATGGTATTACCGGTAATTCGCCGGTCCCTGGCATAGCGGCGTCCTACAATATCCTTGCCGCATCCAGCAACCCAAATCTGCCTGGTGGTTTAGGCTTGAATATTAATACACCGGCTAATAGTAAATTGACCTGGGAGCGTACCGCCACCATGAATATCGGGGTGGATTTTGCCGTGCTGAAGGACCGGTTGAGCGGGTCTGTAGACCTGTACCAGAAAAAAACCAGTGGTTTGCTGGGCAATGTACCTACCAATAGTTTTACGGGATACAGCGCCATCATTGGCAACCTGGGTGATTTAGAGAATAAGGGGATCGAGATCAGCCTGAATTCAGTCAATATTTCCAGCAGGGATTTCAGGTGGAGCACCCTGTTCAATATAGCCTATAATAAAAATACCATTACCAGTTTCAAAGGCAATTCCGCGATTACTACGGGCGATGGAAAAGTAACTTCGCAATATTTAGAAGGTTATCCGGCATTTGCTGTTTTTGCCTACCGGTTTGCCGGGCTGGATAATATGGGGGATCCGCAGATCCGGCTGGCCGACAAGACCCTCACTAAAAAGCCCAATGCCGCTGGCCTGGCCGATATTAAGTTTATGGGGACTTACCAGCCTGTCTGGAGCGGGGGGATGTCCAATCTCTTTAGCTACAGGAACTTTGGCTTAAGTGTGAATACCGTCATTAATCTTGGGAACGTGATGAGGAGGGATGTAAATACCTTTTACACCGGCAGGATAGCCGGCTCTAACGTCAGTTATGGAGGGTTTATGACAGGTAACCTTCCTGCAGATTTTGCCAACCGGTGGAAGAAGGCGGGGGATGAATCAGTGACCAATGTACCTTCTTATGTCGCGAGTTCTTCTGTCAGCACTACACGACGCAACACCGGCTATTATACTTTTGGGGATATCAATGTGGTCAGCGCCTCCTATATCAAGCTGCGTGATATCACGTTGTCTTATAGTTTGCCCCAGTCCCTTGTCGGAAAGTTAAAGGCGGATAAAATATCTTTCCGCGCTCAGTTGTCGAACCTGATGCTATGGAAAGCCAATAAAAATGGTATCGATCCGGAATATCAGCAGGCTTATTATGGTACCAGGACGATGATTGCCAATCAGCGGACTATCACTTTTGGCGTAAATGTTAAATTCTAAATTCAGCCACAACATGAAACAAATACATAAATATATAAGCCTGGCAGGCGTTTCCCTGCTCCTGGTAATGGGCCTGCTCTCCTGTAAAAAAAGTTTCCTGGAGGTGACGCCAAAGGGGAAGCTGATTGCTCAGAAAGTGTCGGATTATGACCTGTTGCTTAATAATTTAACGCTGCTCAATGTAGACCCCAATGCACAGATGGTGATGGGGGATGAAATAGCGGCGGCAGATCCCTATTTCACAGGAACGGATGTGCGAACACAACGGCTTTTTCGTTGGGACGATGTGGTGTATGATCCCGGCCAGGATGCTAAGGAAATGACCATTCCGATGCAGAATATCTATACATACAATGTCATTATAAATGAGATAAGTACAGCTACAAATGGCACCGATCAGCAAAAGAAATCCCTTCAGGCCGAAGCCATGGCCGGGCGGGCCTGGACTTATTTTTTACTGATCAATTATTATGGCAAGCCGTATACGGAGGCTACAGCCGCCACGGACCCGGGTTATCCGATCGTAACGGTTGCGGATGTAACCACCACTAAATTTGTACGGGCTTCTGTAAAAGATGTATATGATTTTATCGTGTCGGACCTGACGGCGGCGATCCCGGCTCTGCCCACACAGATGACTTACCGGATACGTATGTCCAAAGCTGCCGCCGAAGGTCTTTTGGCCAAGGTCTATATGTTCATGGGTAAGTTTGACCTGGCGCTGCCGTTGCTCAATGCCTCGTTCACCGATCTGGCCGGCAACAGCGTCCCCATTAGTTTATATGATTATAATAAAACTTTTGCTACAGGCGGCGCTTTTCTGCCGATAGGATTTTTTGGGCCTGCTTATCCTGCGACTATCAGCAACCAGGAGAATTTATACGCCAGGCAGGCATTTGATACCTGGACATTTGTCAATAACGAAATCGTTATTAATTCCGCCACCGTTAGTTTATTTGGTTCATCGGATCTACGGCTCAATTTCTATGCCCCCAATGCGTTTTTCGGGTCCAATTATCCTGCCGGTCTGAAGAGGAGGATCGGTCCCATAGAAGTGCAGAATGGTGTAATTCTCCCGGATCTGTACCTGCTACGGGCAGAGTGCAAGGCCCGGCTAAATGATCTAAGCGGGGCCAAGGCAGATGTCGAGACCTTGCGGGTAAACAGAATGCCGGCGGCGGATGCCCCGGTGCCGGATACGACGGCCAGTCAGGAGACGACACTGCTTAACTTCATCTTTAACGAACGGGTCAGGGAGTTTGCCGTACAGGGGTTTCGTTGGTTTGACATGAGAAGGCTTTCCGTGGATCCCTTATTTACGGGAGCGACCTATACACACAATCTTTATTCGGCTACCGGCAGTATTACGAATACTTACACTTTAAAACCTGCACGGTTTGTATTACGATTCCCGCAAAAAGTAATCGATCAGAACCCGGGCATGGAGAATAATCCTTAATTTTTATCGGCAACTATTATTGTTCAAGGCAAAAACAAGAAATGAAAAAAATAATTTTCGCCCTGTTGTGTATATGCAATTTGACAGTATGCTATTCCCAGCAGGAATATTCGGTAAAAGTAAAGCTCGAAAACCCCAACGATTATAAGCTGGTTCTTTTTTATCCTGCGGGTAATCAATATGTAATTGACACCAACTATACCATCGAAAATGGTTGGGCTATTTTTAGAGGAAAGAAAACGGATGAGACGGTATTGGCAAGTTTGAATATGCGGAACAATCCCGCATTAGGCATACAACTTGTAAAAGGGTTAATACCAGGCCCGGCGCTTGAGTTTTTTTGGGCAAATGAAGATATCAGGATTACTGGTGAGGCCAACACCATTTATATGGCAGCCGTCACCGGGGGGGAAGCCAATAAGGAATGGGCAGCCATTAAACCGGAACAGGCCAGGCTTATACATGAAAGCTGGGTAGCACAAAAAAAAGTGTATGATAATTTCAAAAAGGGAGATGATTCAATCGTATTTAAAACTCTTTCCAAACTGTGCGTTCTCAATAAGGAGAAAGACGAAAAACTCCGGAAAGAATTTATTAAGAGCAACCCGCAATCCCTGGTAAGCATGTATTTTCTTTCCGAAATGGTGAACTCCCTGAGCCTGGAAGACTTGAAGGCGGAATATGCTCAATTGAGTGATGTATATAAAACCAGCTCGTTTTCTAAAAGCATTGTTGATAAAATTAACGCTATGGATGCAAGCGCTGTAGGTAAGTCAGCCATTCCGATCAACAAGAAAGATGTCAATGGCAATCCTGTAAACCTGCAAACCTTAAAAGGCAGCTATGTACTGATAGATTTCTGGGGAAGCTGGTGTGGCTCCTGCCGGGCATCACATCCACATCTAAAAGAGTTATATGCGAAATATAAAAACAAAGGACTTGAAATTATAGGTATTGCAGAGGAGTTTAGGAAAACGCCGGAGGAAAATCGCAAAGTGTGGATAGAAGCCATTGAAAAAGATAGCCTGCCCTGGTTACAAGTGTTGAATAATGAAGATGCCGATAAGTTCGATGCCATGAAAGCCTATGGCATAACTGCTTTGCCCACTAAAATCCTATTAGACAAAGAAGGGAGGATTATTGCCCGCTATGTTGGCGACACCAATGATTTTGATAAAAAACTTAAGGAAATATTCGGCGAATAAATTTCTTCAGGTTATGAATGCTTAATAGTAACATTTTATATCGTTAAAGTTCTCATGTGTGTAGTAGTTTAGTAGCAAGAGGCCGTCTCAAAAATAATTGAGGCGGCTTTTTTCACTCAATTTGTTAAATATTTCTTACAAAAAGTAAAGCATACTTGTCATTATGTAAAATTTACTTTACATTTGTAAAAACAATAAAACCATGGCAACCGGATTATTATTACCAAACAAGTATAAATTTATTGGTTGGTGTCTTTTGATACCTGCAACTATTATTGGAATTATTTTAAGTTTTAAAGGCTTTGAAACAAACTGGCTTAATGCCAAAGTGTTTGCGATATTTCCAGGTGGTTTTTTGGGTGAGAGTAAACCTTTTAGTTTCATTGAAACTGATATAACGAATACAGTCGTAGGGATACTATTTATTGTCGGGGCGATGTTTGTAGGGATTTCAAAGGAAAAAAGAGAGGATGAGTTTATTGAAAAGCTTAGATTGTCGTCTTTGCTTTGGGCTGTAAAGGTTAATTATATTTTATTGCTTTTGGCCGTTGTCTTTATCTATGGCACAGCTTTTCTCACAGTCGTGATATACAATATGTTTACCATTCCGATAATTTTCATTGTGAGATTTAATTACATTTTGTACAGAAATGCTAAAATAGTGTCAGATGAAAAATAATATTAAAGTCGAACGAGCTATTAAAGGTCTGACACAAGAGGAACTGGCAAATAAAGTGTCGGTCAGCAGGCAAACAATCAATGCAATGGAAGCAAATAAATATGTTCCATCCACCGTTTTAGCTTTAAAAATTGCGAAGGTTTTTAATAAGTCTGTCGAAGACATTTTTACTCTTGAGAAGACGGATTGAAAGCAGGAGGAATCCTCTACTTCCTGACCTCTATGAATTCCGGTTCATAGGTGGCCAGGGTGAAATGGTTGGGGTACTGCTGATTTCCATTGGTCTATGTTTGAATCGTGGGGATGATAGTTTGCGCCTGCATATAGCTCCTGGGCCGTAGCTGTAAAACCCGTCAGGGTGCTACTCTGGTATTTCAAGGGTATAGAATGTTAATTTCTCCTGATTTTTCTACAAAAAGGTCTATCATAGCCTGATTAAATGATTGGTACGATTGTTTATATTTGGGGGCGATGAATTTCTCAGTAACTACTATATTGCTTGCCCTGCTACTAACTGTTTCATGCTGCCTGGGCCAGGTCAATGAGTACCCCTTTTCCAAGCTGGATATACGGGATGGCTTATCCAACAACCAGGTAAATACCATTTACAAGGACCGGCGCGGATTCATGTGGTTTGGTACGCAGTCCGGCCTGACGAGGTATGACGGCTATACCTGTAAGGTTTTCCGGCATAATGACCAGGACTCCCTTTCTCTTATTAATGACAATATCAGCTGTCTCTGCGAAGGACCCGGAGAAAGGTTGTGGGTCTTTACCATTAGTACTATCAATATTTATGACCCTGCAACGGAGCGGTTCGACCGCCGCCCGGGGGATTTTCTCCGCTCCATTCACCTGCCTGAGCAAAAGTTGGTCACGATCCTGAAAACAAAGGGCTCGTTTTGGTTTGTATACGCGGATTCGGGGGTCTATGTGTATACGCCGGGGAAAGCGCCCCGGGGGATAAGGCCGGGCGTTGCTGCGCAAAGCCTGCTGAACAATCCCGTCAGGACTGCCGGGCGGGATTCCAACGGTTATTTGTGGCTGGTTCATAACAATGGGATCCTGGAAAAGCTGGATGTCGGACAAGGCAAGGTATTGTTCCGTACGGATATTTTACAAAAGCAAAATCCCGGGGTCAAGTATGGATATTTAGTGTATATAGACAACCAAAGCGATTTCTGGTTATATCAGCCGGGAAATTTGTACGGCCTTTATAAGTATGATCCCCGAGCCAATACCCTCGGACATTTTTCCAAAGATTCCGGGGAGCTGAGATTGAGCAGCAACCTGGTAAATGATGTTGTTCAGGATGATAAGGGATTGATATGGATCGCTACGGACCATGGCGGGGTGACTGTGCTGGATAAGGCGCGCCCGACGGTCCGCTACCTGTTGAATTCGGAAGAAGAAAGAAGCCTTGCCGATAATAGTGTCAATACTCTTTATAAGGATGATTTTGGGATCATCTGGTTGGGGTCCTATAAAAAAGGGGTTAATTATTACCATGAGAACATCATCCGGTTCCCCCTTTTCCGTAAGCAGCCGGCACAGCCGAATAGCCTTCCCTACGATGATGTCAACCGTTTTGCGGAGGATAAGAAGGGGAATTTATGGATAGGGACGAACGGAGGGGGTTTGATCTATTTCGACCGGAAGAGGAACATTTATACCCGGTACCGGCATGAGGCGGGTGATCCGAACAGCCTCACCAACGATATCATTGTAGGCCTTTATGTCGATCGACAGGGGATAGTATGGATCGGCACCTACCTGGGGGGGCTGGATTGCTATGACGGGCAACGGTTTACACACTACCGGCATAATGATGCGATAACCACCAGCCTTTCAGACAACAGGGTAAGTACTATCCTGGAGGATTCGGACGGGAATCTTTGGGTGGGCACCATGTTCGGGGGGCTGGACCGGTTTGACAGGGGAAAAAAGGGTTTTTATCATAATAATCCGTCTGTACCTTTTTCCGTTCACGCTGCTTATATATCCTCCTTAGCGGAAGACACAGCCGGCGATCTTTGGATAGGTACTGCTTTCGGCATTGACGTACTCCGGAAGCGCACCGGCAAGTTCACTCATTATATCGATGTGGACAGCAGGCTTAGCTATAATAATGTCAATGACCTGTGCAGGGATCACAAAGACAATATGTGGGTGGCCACCCCGCATGGTCTCAATGTAATGACTCCGGGTACCGATACTTTCCGGACCTTCCTCGTAAAGGATGGCCTGCCCGATAATGCCATCCTCAATATCCAGGAAGACAATGAATATAATTTATGGGTAAGTACACCCAACGGGGTTTCGAAGATTGTCTTAACTGAAGATGCAGGTAAGATCGCTATCCATTGCACGAATTATGATGAGTACGATGGGCTGCAAGGGCAGGCATTTAATGAGAATGCATCGCTGAAGACCCGGGAAGGGGAATTGATCTTCGGGGGGGCTAATGGCTTTAATCTATTTAAGCCTTCCGATATCAGGAAAAATGACCAGGCCCCTCCTGTCGTATTGACCGACTTTCAATTATTCAATAAAAATATCGGAGCAGGAGAAAAATGGAAAGGGAACACGATCCTGAAGAGCACCATTACTGAAACCGATAAATTAGTACTTACCTACTATGAAAATGATATTTCCCTGGAGTTTGCCGCTCTTAGTTTCACCAATACAAAAAAGAATAAGTACGCCTACCTGCTGCAAGGGTTCAATAAGGATTGGGTGATGACGGATGGGAAGGCCCGCAAGGCTACCTATACCAATCTTGATCCGGGTGAATATATTTTTCGTGTAAAGGCATCTAATAATGATGGGGTATGGAATGAAAAAGGGGCAGCCATAAAAATTATCGTGTTGCCCCCTTTCTGGAAGACCCCCTGGGCTTATTTCTTATATGTGCTGTTAGGAATTACCATCCTTTATTTTGCCAGGCTGTTGATCATACGGCGTGCCAAGGCCCGCTTTGCCCTGTCCCAGGAAAGAGAGGAGGCTCTGCGACTGCATGAACTGGACAGGATGAAGATCAAGTTCCTGACGAATGTCAGCCATGAGTTCAGGACTCCCTTGTCGCTGATCCTGGCGCCGGTGGACAAGCTCGTCAAAAGCGCCGAAGATAATTATGCCAGGAGCCAGTTCCAGCTCATTCAGCGGAATGCCAAAAGGCTTCTCCACCTGGTGAATCAATTGCTCGATTTCAGGAAAATGGAAGTGAACGAGCTTACCTTGAACAGAGTCCCCGGTGACATCGTGCAATTCATTAAAGAGACCTCTTGTTCTTTCCTGGATCTGGCCGAAAGAAAGAATATTGATTTGAGTTATCGGGAAGGCATCGATCGGCTGCAGGCATCCTATGACCCGGATAAAATGGAGCGGATCCTATTCAATCTCCTGTCCAATGCTTTTAAATTCACGCCGGAGAACGGAAAGATCAAGGTGGAAGTGGATATTGCGGACAGAGAAGGCCCGGATGTGTTATTGAAAATAAGCGTGCGGGATACGGGTATCGGGATCCCGGCGGACATGCACCAAAAAATATTTGAGCCCTTCATCCAGCATACCATGCCGGTGGATATCCTGAACCAGGGCAGTGGGATTGGCCTGGCCATTACCCGGGAGTTGGTGGAAATGCACGGAGGCAGCATCAAGGTGGAAAGCGAAGTGGACCGGGGTAGCTGTTTCACCGTGTTATTACCGGTCACCGAAATGACGGACCTGCCTGCAGGAGAGGGGATCAACTCCGCCCAAGCCCGGTTGGAAGCCGGGGATCCGGAAAGAGATGGTGCGGAAGTTGTGGATGGAGCGGATGCTGCCGACGGGGTTGATTTTGCGGATGGTGCGAATGGCGTGGAGGCAGCCGATCCGGCCGGCAAAAGCAGGAGCAAGAGATTGACGGTCCTACTGATCGAGGACAACGAAGATTTCAGGTTCTACCTGAAAGACAATTTGAAAGGGCTTTTCCATATCATCGAAGCGGCAAATGGGAAGGAAGGCTGGCAAAAAAGCCTCTCGGCGCACCCGGATCTGGTGGTCAGCGATGTCAGCATGCCCATTATGGACGGGGTGGAATTATGCCGGAAAATAAAAGCCGATCCCAGGACCCGTCATATTCCCGTCATCCTCCTTACAGCCCTGACAGGAGAGCAGGATCAATTGAGGGCCCTGGAAACAGGTCCGAACGACTATATCACCAAACCTTTCAATTTCGAAATCCTCGTCTACCGGATCAAAAATTTGCTGGAGTATAAAGAAACTGTCAAAAAGACCTATCAAAAGCGGGTAGAGATCGATCCCGGCGATATAGAAGCCGATACCTCCGACCGGGATGAGGATTTTATTAAAACAGCTGTAACGGTGATCGAGGCCAATATGGCCAACCCGGATTTCTCGGTGGAAGAATGGTGCCAGGAACTGCACCTGAGCCGGACCAGCCTGTACAAGAGAATAGTGGCGCTTACCGGTAAAACGCCCATAGAGTTCATCCGCTCCATCCGGCTAAAAAGATCCGCTCAACTCCTGGAAAAAACCCACCATAATATCGCCGAGATCGCCTATATGGTAGGCTTTAACAACCCGAAATATTTTGCCCGGTATTTTAAAGAGGAATATGATATGCTCCCTTCCGCCTACCAGGCTGAAAAATGGAAGAAAGGGGGCGAATAACAGTTTTATACCCTCTAAATAACAGAATCGTACCGCTCTCCAGAACATTTTGATACCTATATAAGCGAGTTCTGCTCCCATGGTTTTCCTTCATCCCGCCTAATTTTAAGCATTCATTTTAACCGATTGCAAAAAACTATTATGAAAAGTATCCGCTGCTTTGGTTTAACGGGCATGTTGCAAAAAATCCTATTGAGGCAACAGATCAGGTCGGCCTGCCTTCTTTTGTTCTTTTTACCGCCTGTCGGGGTACTTTACGCGCAATCATTAGCCGAAAACTCATCAGCAAACAGGATCATACTATCCTTTAACAAAGAGTGGAAGTTCCGTTTGGGAGACACAGCCAACGCTCAGAAAACCTCCTTCAACGATAAGGGTTGGCGGGATCTGGATCTTCCTCACGACTGGAGTATCGAAGGGAAGTTTGACAAGGACAACCCTGCCGGAACCGGAGGGGGGGCCCTGCCCGGCGGCATAGGCTGGTACCGTAAAACATTCCGGGTTCCTGCATCCCAGGGGGATAAAAATATATTCATTGATTTTGATGGGGTGTACCGCAAGAGTGAGGTCTGGATCAACGGGCATTCCCTTGGCATGCGGCCCAATGGTTATATTTCATTCAGGTACGACCTGACCCCTTACCTGAAATATGGCAACGAAATGAATACGATTGCCGTCAGGGTGGATAACTCGCAACAACCCAATTCGCGTTGGTATTCCGGCTCGGGCATCTACCGGAATGTATGGCTCGTGACCACCGGCAAAATATTCGTCGATCATTGGGGAACCTATATTACTACCCCGGAGGTGAATGCGCAGGCTGCCACGGTAGCGATAAGCATACAACTAAACAATACCGCCCTGCAGGACAAGAAGCTCGTTTTGAGAACGACCGTATATGATGCCTCCGGCGCTCCGGTCGGGTCTGCCTCTTCAGGAATAAATATAAGGGCCAGCGAAACCACCGCAACAGGGCAAAAGATAAATATACCGGCCCCTCATTGCTGGTCGGTGGATGATCCCTATTTGTACCAGGCAGTGACAGCCGTGATCAGCAATGGTCATATCGTAGATAATTACAGGACCCCTATCGGCATACGTTCTTTTGCATTCGATACGGCTAAAGGCCTTTTGCTGAATGGCAAACCTATAAAGATCAATGGCGTCTGCGATCACCATGATCTGGGTTGCCTGGGTGCGGCCATCAATACGCGGGCATTACAAAGGCAGTTGGAAATATTGAAAGCGATGGGATGCAATGGTATCCGCACCTCGCATAATCCGCCTGCTCCGGAATTATTGGATCTCTGTGATAAAATGGGGTTCATTGTAATGGACGAAGCCTTTGATATGTGGAAGAAGGAAAAGACGAAATATGATTATCACCTGGATTGGGACGAATGGCATAAAAAAGACCTGGAAGATCAGGTCTTGCGCGACAGGAATCATCCTTCTGTTCTTATCTGGAGCATTGGCAATGAAATACCCGAACAATGGAATAAGGACAGCAGTGCAGACATTATTGCAAAAGAGCTCAGAAATATTGTACGGTCATTGGATACCACAAGGCCCATCACGTCTGCGCTCAACAATCACGATCCGGCCTCTGACGGCATCCTCCGGTCAGGCGCTTTGGACCTTGTCGGTTATAACTATGACCAGAAAGAGTTTCCGGACTTTCCCCAAAAATTCCCCGGAAAAAAATTCATTGGTACGGAGACTGTTTCTGCCCTGGAAACGCGGGGTCATTATGATATGCCATCCGATAGCATACGCCGATGGCCTAAGAAATGGGATCTACCCCTTGAACATGGAAATGCTGATTTCACCTGTTCCGCTTATGACAATGTCTCGGCGCCCTGGGGCTCCACGCATGAAGAGACCTGGAAGGTCATAAAGAAATACAAGTTTCTCTCGGGCCAGTTCATATGGACCGGTTTCGATTATATTGGCGAGCCGACGCCTTATCCATGGCCTGCCCGCAGCTCTTATTTCGGGATCATCGACCTGGCTGGCTTCCCCAAGGATGAATATTATATGTATCAAAGCGAATGGACCGATCGGCCGGTCCTTCATATTTTCCCGCACTGGAACTGGGTAAAGGGGGATACGGTGGATGTATGGGCCTATTATAACAATGCGGACGAAGTGGAATTATCTTTAAATGGCAAATCCCTTGGCGTGAAAAGGAAAGAAGGCGATGAGCTGCATATAAGCTGGCGTGTTATCTATGAACCGGGAACGCTTACGGCCATCTCCCGGAAAAACGGGAAAACAGTATTAACCAGTGAGATCAAAACAGCGGGTAAACCTGCCGGGATCATTCTAAAAGCCGACAGGGGCCTTATCACAGCGGATGGGAAGGATCTTTCTTTTATTACGGCAAAGATCGTTGATGCAGCGGGGAATCCGGTTCCGGAAGCCGATAACCTTATCCGGTTTACTGCAAATGGGGAAGGCGCCGTGATCGCAACCGATAATGGGAGTGAAACAAGCATGGAATCTTTCAAAACCAATGAGCATAAGGCCTTCCATGGCATGTGCTTAGCCGTGATCCAATCAAAAGGGAAGGCGGGCAGGATACAATTAACGGCAACGGCCGAAGGGTTAGCTGCTACCAGTATCACCTTAACATCCGAATAATAATCCTTGGGGGAAATAGTGTGAATAAACAGGTTCTTCGGACCCGGGTAACAGTTTTAGACCCCTTTTCAAGACGATTATAACCAAAACAATCATTCAAAAACAAAAACGATTGCATATGAAAAAAGACAACCCTAAAAGGGTGATAAAGAATTTGCTACGGTGCATTCTTTATGTACTTCTCCTTACGAACGCCGGCATGGCGCAAACGCCACAGCCAACTCCCCCCCAAATTACCGGTACGATACTGGCCAGCCCGGACTATAAGCCCATGGCGGGCGTAAGTATTGTCGTCAAGGGCACCAACAGGGGTGTCCAAACCGATAAAAATGGACAATATTCCATCTACGCCAATGAAAAAGAAATACTGGTCGTATCCTTTGTAGGTTATGCTCCCAGAGAAATAGCCGTCGGCAAAAAGACCGTCATCGATATAAGGATTGAAGAGACCGACGGGAACAAGCTGAATGATGTCGTAGTCATCGGCTATGGCAGGGCCAGGCGTAAAGATCTCACAGGGGCCATTTCCTCTGTCTCCGGCGACGAGATCAGAAAGTCACAACCGGTCACCGTCGACCAGGCGCTGCAGGGAAAAGTGGCCGGCGTCATCGTACAGCAGGTTTCAGGTCAGCCAGGAGGCGGCGTTTCCGTTCAGATCCGGGGACTGTCCTCCTTCAGTAACAATCCCCCCCTCTATGTGATCGATGGTGTGATCGTAGGAAGCCCGGCGATCGATGGCAGCACCGATGGCACCGGCACCAACCCTTTATCCAGCATCAACCCCTCCGAGATAGCCTCCATAGATGTACTGAAAGACGCTTCGGCAACAGCCATCTATGGCTCCCAGGCCACCAACGGCGTTATCGTCATTACGACCAAACGCGGCCAGGTCGGACCACCCAGGGTCAGCTATGATTTTTATTCCGGCAACCAGGAACTGACCAAATATTACCCGACCATGAACTTGCGTGACTACGCCACGTTCATGAATGAAAAAAGCGCCATCATAGGATATGACCTTCGGCCCGAATTTGCCAACCCGCAATATTTGGGTGAAGGCACCAACTGGCAAAAAGCCCTATTCAGGAAGGCCCCCATGCAGAATCACTCCATCTCCATCAGCGGGGGTGATGCCAGAACCCAATACCTTCTTTCCGGCACCTATTTCGACCAGCAGGGGATTGCCCTGGGCTCCGATTTCAAAAGATACTCCGTCCGGTTAAACTTAGACAACAAAACGACGGATTGGCTGAAAGTCGGTACCAGCCTCCAACTGGCGAATGTCGTCGAGGGGGTGAACGCCACCAGCTCCAGCGTCATCGCCACTGCATTGACCCAAACACCGGACGTAGAGGTAAAGAACGCCAATGGCAGCTGGGGAGGTAATGACCCGAATATTTACGGCGCCTATGCGCTGAACCCCTACGCGCTCGCGAGCATTATAAAAAATCAGAAGAAGCGCTACCAGCTATTCGGAAATGCGTATGCAGAGATCTTGTTTACTCCGGACCTGAGCTTACGCAATGAAGTATCGGGAAGCTTTGACTTCGGCACCCAGGACCAGTTTACGCCTACCTACACGATGGGACAGATCGTGAATACAGTAAATTCCGCCACCTATCAGACAGCCCAGAGCTTTTATACAACGATCAGAAGCTATCTTACCTATTCCCATTTGTTCGGCAGGAAATATTATCTGAATGCCCTCTTGGGCCATGAGGCGCAGGTGAGCACCTTTAGCAATGTAATCGCCAGCCGGAAGAATTTCCCTTCCAATAATGTGCAGGCGATCAGCAGCGGGGACGCCACCACGGCTACCAACTCGGGGGACAAACAGCAAAGCTCCCAGGAATCTTTTTTCGGGCGTATTAATTTAACCTACAACGATAAATATCTCCTTACCGTCAATGTGCGCGATGACGGCTCTTCCAAATTCGCACCTGCCAACAGATGGGTGACCACCTATTCGGGCGCCCTGGCGTGGAGACTGAGCAGTGAGGGGTTCATGAAGAATGTTACGGCCGTCAACGACCTGAAGATCCGCTTAGAATATGGACTGACGAATAATCAGAACATCGGCAACTACACTTATGGAGCTACCCTGAACACTGTAGCCACAGGTCTTTCAGGCTATTCCCAGTTAACTGCCAATTTGCCGAATGCCAACGTAAAATGGGAGAGGACCAAATCCTTTAATATAGGATTGGATGGGAATATCGCCAACAGGAGAATAGAATTTTCCCTGGACTATTACTACCGCAGGACCGATGGCCTGCTGTTAAGCGTACCCCTGCCTTTATATTCCGGTACGGTACCCTCCACAGGTTACTCACCCGGGGCATTGGCGGCGCCCGTTGAAAATGTGGGCTCTGTCAGCAATAGCGGGATAGACCTGGGCATCAACACTGTTAATATAAATACCCGGAGCTTCTCCTGGAAGACCAATTTCACCGCCTCTCATAATATCAACAAAGTGCTGTCCCTGAATTCGGAAGGAGATGCGCTCTATGGCTATTCCGGAAGCTCCATCGTGGCAAAGACGGTAGTCGGCAAGCCGATCGCACAATTCTGGGGGTATCAGGCACAGGGTATTTTCCGGACCGCGGCCGACTTCAAAGCCCATCCTGCCATACCCGATAACTCCACCACCGGCGTGGCGCTGCCGATCACTCCCGGAACGGGCGGCGTATGGTTGGGTGACGAAATGTACAAAGACCAGAATAAGGATGGCGTCATCGACGAGAACGACCAGACTTTTCTGGGGTCCCCCCGGCCCACTTATCAATTGGGAATGGGGAACACGTTCACCTACAAGAATTTCGACTTCACCGTTTTCATGACCGCCAACCTTGGTAACAAAGTGCTGAATTCAATCAATATTTCCGGGACGGACCCCAACCAGAATTTTGGGTACTTTAAAAGCGTGTTGAACTACGCTAAGATCGAGATGATCGACCCCTCCGGCTCCACAACCGATGTCAATAATTTCCGCGTGTCCAATCCCACCACCAATATCGTCAGGATCAGCCAGGGCGGAGGCAACAATAATACCCGGATCTCGGACAGGTATTTGGAGAGCGGCGCTTTCCTCCGGTTCAAGACCATTGCATTGGGATATACCTTGTCCACCCGACTGCTGTCCAAAGTGCATATGAGCTCGCTGCGCATATACGCGAATGTCAACAACGCATTTATCATTACCAAATACAGCGGGATGGACCCCGAGATCGGTTCCTGGAACCCTTTGGTAGCCGGCGTAGACGGCGGCTTTTATCCGCAACCCCGGGTATATACCATCGGGGCTAACCTATCGTTCAACAAATAAATCAATTAATTATGCGATCACTATATAAAATATCCCTATCGGCTTTACTGATTATCCTGATCACCAGTAGCTGCCGGAAAAGCTTCTTAGACCGCCCGCCTTTGGCGCAGATCACTACGGATAATTTTTATAAGAGCACATCCGATTTACGGCTCGCCACGGCCGCCCTCTACGGGGGATCACCCTGGTTCGACTGGCAATCCTTTCCACTACTGGGTATCGGGGATATACTGAGTGGTAATATCATGCAGCCTTACAACGCAAGCCTTGTACAACTGACCTCTTTTTCCATCACAGGGGACAACTCCCAGATCGCTTCGACCTGGACGGGTATGTACATTCTTATTGCACAGGCAAATACCGTTATAAAAGCCATTAATACACAGGCTGCCGACAGCATCCCCGCAGCGGCTAAGAATGCGGCGCTGGGAGAACTAAGATTCATACGGGCTACCGCTTACTTTTATTTAGCACAGTTGTGGGGAGCCGTACCCATTATAGCAGATAATTCTACCCTCATCGATTCATCGCTGCTGCCGCGCAACCTGACGACGGATGTGTACAAGTTCATTATCAAGGACCTGGCCTTCGCTTATCAGAACCTTCCCGCTGCCGATGCGGCCGGCCGTCTGACCACCTGGTCTGCACAGGGAATGCTGGCGAAAGTGTACCTGACCCGTGCCGGCCTCGGTCAGAGCGGATCGAGGAACCAGTCGGACCTGGACAGCGCGAAATATTTTGCGGGGAATGTCTGTAATACCAGCGGCTTGTCCTTGCTGCCCAGCTATTATAATCTTTTCCGGACTCAGTATAACGACAGTCCGGAAGACCTCTTTGCCCTGCAGTGGGCGCCCGGTGTAGGTTATGGCAACGGCAACGATCTGCAGGCCCAGTTCGCTCCCAGCAGTCAGATCGTGCCTGGGGCTGGCTGGGGTGGCGCTATCGGGCCCACCGTCGACTTATATAACCTCTATCTGGCAAAAGACTCCATACGGCGTAAAGCGACCTTTATGCTCAAAGGGGATTATTATCCCGAGCTGAATGCCGCCGGCGGTGGATTCACAGAGACCGGAGACGCCAATATCAAGAAACATATAGTAGGTACGCCCGTAGATAATAATTCACCCACTATGGACCAGTGGTCATCGATCGAGCATAACGCCGTCTTAAGGTTGGGGGACATATACCTGGTTTATGTGGAAGCCATATTAGGCAACAATGGGACTACCGCCGACGCCGAAGCCCTGACCTTCTTCAATAAGATACGGACCAGGGCCGGAATGGATCCCGTAACCAGCATCGACGACACTACCCTTGCCAAAGAGAGAAGGATCGAACTGGCTTTTGAAGGACAATACTGGTTCGACCTGGTCAGGCTGTCCTATTATAATCCCCAGGCTGCCGTCAATATCCTGAATAACCAGGTGAGGCAGCAATTTACCTATAGCAATGGAGTAATAACGCCGACCACTTCGGGTATTATTATTACTCCTGCCACCGCGGCTGTTTTCACCTTACCGATACCGACAGTAGAAATTACGGCGGACCCCCAATTATTAAATCCGCCGGTGGCCTATTATAAATAGCGGCAAGCTGCGAGCTTCAAGCCAAACATGCAATTGATTATTTTATCCTTCTTTTTAAACAAATAATTATGAAAAATATAATATACACCGCCTGCCATTGGGTGCTGACAGCGGTAACTGCCTGCCTGCTTATTTCACAGGCAGGTTGCAAAAAGAATTCCGGGCAAGCAGCGCCCGTCATTACATCTATCCGGAATTACGCCGCTTCTCCGGCAGATTCCCTGGTACACAAGATCGGACCCGGACAATGGATCGTTATCTCCGGCCATAATTTAAAAGGAGCTGCGGGAATTTATTTTGACGGGGTCGCTGCTTCATTTAATGATGCATTGTTTTCGGACACCAGCGCCGTGGTTTTGATACCTTCGGTCATCGCCTTCCCTTCTGTCCCTGCCAAATCCTTAAATACGATCACCTATGTGACTACACATGGGCAGACTGTCTTCTCGTTTAGCATTCTTCCGCCGGCGCCTACTATTTCCAGCATTTCCAACGAAAATGCCAATGCCGGGGATACCGTCACGATCTATGGCCTGAACTTCTTTTTTATCCAGGGCCTCAGTTTTGCAGGGACCTCCATCGCTTCATATACAGCTAATAGTACCGGGACCTCCGTTTCATTCGTGCTGCCAACCCTCTCCCAGAGCGGGCCCGTCAGTATCACTACCAATTCCGGTTCCGCCACTACGCTGTATAATGTAAATGATGTGGAGACGGGCATGCTTTGCAATTTTGACGATATCAATTCATATTCCTGGGGCGCCTATACGACAACGAACAGCACCACGCTCTTTCCGGATGGCAAAGGGAATTATGCTCAATTGTATGCAACGAATATCGGCGCCAATGATTTTAGCTGGTACAACGGGGGCAGGGGGCTGAATACGAATGCCGTGCAATGGGTCCCCGCTTCGGAGCTGGCCGATACGGTAGCCCACTATGCGGTTAAATTCGAAATGAATGTACCTGCGTCCTGGAATGGCGGGACGCTCTTCATAGCCGCCAATTACACCTGGACCTATATAGCCCGTTATGCACCCTGGCTGAATGCAGACGGATCTACCACGGCTTTCACTACCAGCGGCTGGCAGACGGTCACTATCCCTTTTTCATCTTTTAAGACCAAGTCCAGCGCCGGTTATAGCGGAGAAGGACTTTCGCTTACTTCATTCACGGACTTATTGGGGGCCAGTGGAAATACCTCTTTGCATATCTGGCTGATCAATGACGCAGCCAGCTCCATTGCCAGTTTCGATGCGGCAATAGATAATATCAGGGTCGAAAAAATTCAATAAAAAATCCGCTTAACTACTAAAAAACGAAACATGAAAAACCGATTGATTTTACATTTAGGGTTGATTTTTGGGATTAGCATGGGCTCTGCCCGGGCACAGACCTTTGGCAATGTCGCCATCGGAGGGGGCGGCTTTGTCTCCGGGATCATTACCAGTAAAATTGAGCAAAACCTTATTTATATCCGGACTGATGTAGGCGGGGCCTACCGATGGGATAATACCAATGGAAAATGGATTCCCTTGCTTGACTGGGTATCAACGAGCCAAACGGGTTATCAGGGTGTGGAGTCTTTGGCGACAGACCCGGTTAATTCCAATAATCTCTATATGTTGGTGGGGACTTCCTATTTTAATAGTGGCCAAACGGCCATACTCCGGTCAACCGATAAAGGGAACAGTTTCACTGTTACGGATGTCAGTTCGTTGTTTAAGGAAAATGGCAATGGCATGGGGCGTCAAAGCGGTGAGAAACTACAGGTAGATCCCAATAATAATAGCATTTTGTATTGCGGCAGCCGTGCCAATGGCCTTTTTAAAAGCACAAATTCCGGGAGTAACTGGAGCCGGTTAAGCAGTCTCAATGTTACTACTACCCCCAATGGAAATGGGCTCAGTTTTGTATTACTGGATAAGTCGGCCGTTTCAGGAGGCGCCACACAAAGAATTTTTGCCGGCGTATCTCAGACAGGTACTAATTTTTATGTAAGCAATAATGGGGGTACTTCTTTTTCCGCGATATCCGGCGGCCCTACGACCCTGATGCCTCAAAGAGCGGTATTAGCCAGCGATGGAAATCTGTATATCACTTTTGCCAATGGCGCCGGTCCTTTTGGCGTTACGACACCAGCGGAGCCTATGGACTCGGGGCAATTGTGGAAATATAACGTTGCAGCGGGTTCGTGGACAAATGTTACCCCATCCGGCTTTATCAACGCATTAGGCGGCATCAGCGTGGATCCCAATAATGCCAGCCGGTTAATGCTTTCCAGTGTGAATACGTACTGGTCACAGGGCAGTGCCTGGGGCGATCAGTTCTTTTTAAGCACCAATGGCGGAAGCGGCTGGACCAACGTGGTTGCAAGAGGTTTTACGCTGGATGGCCAGGGAGTGCCCTGGATTAACAGTAGTCAGTCCATTCACTGGGCGGGCTGTATTGAATTTGACCCGTTTAATACGGGTAAGGTTTGGGTGACTTCCGGAAATGGTATCTTCCGCAACGATGATATTTCAACCGGTACCTGGAAGGCAATTGTAGCGGGGCTGGAAGAAACAGTGCCGCAGGATATGGTAAGTATACCCGGGGGGCCTATCTTTTCTGCGATAGGTGATTACGATGGGTTTAAGCAAACATCCCCTTCCGCTTATGGCACGCAATATGCACCAACCATGGGTTCCAATTCAGGTATTGCCTATGCTGCGACCAATACCCAAGACCTGGTCCGTGTAGGGACAACGATGTATTATACCATCAACCAGGGAACCACCTGGACCCAATGCGCAGCAATGCCTCCTGCCAATGGCAGTACTGCGAGCAATTTTGGCTATGTTGCTTTATCTTCCAGCGGAGGCAGGATTATGTATGCTCCGGCTAACGGCAATAATACTTCCATGTATTATTCAACCGATAACGGCAGCAGTTGGACACAGGCCAGTGGAATCAGTTTCAATAGTATTCCCACCTTCGACTTTGGAACTAAAAACAGGTTTTTTGCCTATAATCCGGCCGATGGGTATTTATATTACGCCAGCAATGGGACCTCGTTTTCGAAGGGGGCGTATACGGGCAGCCTCTGGGGCTCTGCCCATATCAGAACGGTGCCCGGCTTCACGGGGCATGTATGGGTACCTTTATACGGCGGAGGGCTGGTATATTCGACCAATGGGGCTTCTTCGAGCACCGCCTTTATAAAATTGAGTACTGTGTCTGCCTGTTCCGCCGTCGGCTTTGGCAAAACGGCTACCGGCGCCACGTATCCGACCATCTACATCTGGGGCACTGTTAACGGTGTTGAAGGTGTGTATCGCTCAACGGATAAAGGCGCTTCATGGACAAGGATAAACGATAGCGCCCATCAATGGGGTGGGATCGGCAACGGGCAGTTTGTAACAGGAGATTGGAATACTTACGGCCTTGTATACATTAGTACTGTGGGTCGTGGTATTGCAACGATCGGATCTGGGTCCGTAGCTTCGGCTTCTGCTGAAGGGACGGCAGTTGAGGCAATTCCTGCTTCGCTTGCTACCAGTGATTCGGCACTTCGCGTCTTTCCTAATCCTGTCCGGGATAACCTGACGGTACAATTAAGCGAAGATTTTATTAACAGTAAGATAACGTTATTTACCGTAGCGGGACAAGAGGTATATACGAGCCTTGCCACCAATTTTTCGGTTACTATCCCGATGAATAAATTGTCTCCTGGTATTTATCTTTTGACTATAAGTAAGGGCACCAGGAAATCGGTGACCAGGATTGTAAAGCAATAGATCCGGTATCAGAAAAAAACGAAGGGAAATATCCGGCGAATGAATGAGTAACAAGAGAGGGTGTCTCAAATTGAGACACCCTCTCTTGTTACTATCTGACCTGGTTTTCCTTTTTCATTATTTTATACGTTGTTTCTGAATTATCTAAGGACAACTTAAGGATATACAAGCCATTTCGAAGGCTGGAAAGGTCTACTGTAATTGTACCTGATTGGTTTAAATACTGTTTGACATACAGCAACTGCCCTAAAGTTGTATAGATACGAACGGTGGCTTTGTTAATACTATTCCCGCCAATATTTAAGTTCAACTCATTTTCAAAAGGATTGGGATATATTATTACTTTGTTCGAGACGGTATTCGTTACCTCCAAACCTGCGCTTGCTCCGACTGCAGGTTTTTGGGGAAGCGCGGTTACAATGGGGGCTCCGCCGGACGTATCGGCCAGCTTGACGATTTCCGCTGCTGTCAGGGCCCGGCTATAGATCCGGAATTCGTCCAGGGTACCCTTCAAATCGGGGTCGGCAGCCCATTGCGACTTGCCGATATAGTTCTGGCTGGTGCTGCCCAGGCTGGAAGGGGTGAGTGTCATCCCGCTGTTGCGTCCCACTTCCGTTCCATTGACATACAGGATACCCACCCCACCCGACTGTGTTACGGCGATATTTGTCCATGAGCCGGTTGTCAGGGCAGTGGTGCTGTTGATCTGCTGCTCATGGCCGGGTCCGCCGGTGGTGATGGCAAAGCGTAGGTACCCGGAGCCGTTCTTTGGTGTCAGGAACATATAGGTACTGGTGCCCGAACCAAAGTCAAAGATGCGGGCATTAGTGGCATTGGAATCCAGCTTAACCCAGGCTGACACGGTAAAATCGTTCAGCGTGCTGACGATGCCTGTGGGAAGCGTGGCATAGCCATTGGCGGTGCCGTCCAGGTGAAGGCCGTTATTAAGGTGTCCCGCAGTCCAGGTGGCCCCGGTATTCAGGGTACCTATATGGCCATTCCAGACATCTGTAGCGGTGGCGCCGCCGGTTTCGTCAAAGGGCCAGTAGCTGTATTTGCCGGTAAGCGGTATCTCGCTGATCTCCGTCGAATTAGCACTTTCGCCGACGGTATTGACAGCGGAAACAACGTAATAATAAGTTGTCCCATTGACGGCGGTGCTATCGGTATAGCTGGTGGCGGTGACGGATTTGAGGGTGGTATAGGACCCGCCGCTTACGGTGGAACGTTTGACGTTATAACCGGTAGCGGTGGCTGTAGAGGCCCAACTTATCGCCACCCATGCATCACCGGGAATGATCGTGATAACGGGTACCGGCGGAACGCCGATCACCGTCAATGTCTGGCTCATCGATGCGGCGACATAACTTTCATTGCCTGCCTGCAAGGCGGTGATGGTACTGGTTCCCGGACCAACGATATGTATTTTACCAGTAACTATTTTTACTACGGTGGTGTCGCTGCTGGTATAATTGACTGACAAACCTGAGCTGGACGTTGCACCGGGATCAAAGTCTGCGTTGCCTACCTGTTTTTGAGGGAGGGCGTTAAACGTCAGGGTTTGATTGCCTATAGTATACAGGCTGGCTATTTGCTTTGGTGTCAGGGCCTGTTTGTAGATCCGGAATTCGTCCAGCGTACCCTTTAAATTGGGATCCGAAAATTGCGATTTGCCGATATAGTTCTGCGTGGTGCTGCCCAGGCTGGAAGGGTTGAGCGTCATCGTACTGTCGCGCCCCACTTCTATGCCATTCACATACAGGATACCAAGCGTACCCGATAAGGTCACGGCGACATGTGTCCATGTGCCGGCTGTTAGGGCAGTAGTGCTGTTGATCTGCTGCTCCCCGCCGCTGCCGCCGGTGGTGATGGCATAACGCAGGTACCCGGTATTGCCATTCTTAGGCATCAGGTTCATATAGGTAGAGGTGCCTGAACCAAAGTCAAAGATGCGTGCCCAACTGGCAACAGAATCCAGCTTGACCCAAGTGGACACGGTAAAATCGGTCAGCGTACTAACTACACCGGCAGGCAATGTGGCATAGCCGTTGGCGGTGCCGTCCAGGTGAAGGCCATTGTTAAAGTGCCCCGATGTCCAGATGGCCCCGCTGCTCAGTGTGGCTATACGGGCATTCCAACTATCTGTACCGGTAGTGCCGCTGGTTTCGTCAAAGGGCCAGTAACTGTATTGGCCAATAAGCGGCATTGCGCTGATCTCTGCTGAATTAGCGCCTTCACCGAGTTTATTGACAGCGGAAACCACGTAATAATAAGTTGTCCCGTCCACCGCTGTGGTATCGGTGTAACTAGTTGTTGCCGGGGTGGCGATGGTGGTATACGGCCCCCCGCTTACGGTAGCGCGTTTAACTTTATAACTGCTGGTAGCTTCCTCTGTGGCGGTCCAGCTCAATGCAATGCGCACATTACCTGCTGTTATTTTCAAGCCGACTGGCGACGGTGGAAGGCTAAGCGCCTTGGTTTGCACGCTGGTTTGCACGGAATCGGCACTCACTCCCATAAAATTCGCCGCCTTTACCGAATAGTAATAAGTTGTGCTGGCTACCAGGCCGGAGTCTACATAACTGGTGTCCGCCACGGCTGCAGCGATGGTGGTGTAGGGTCCGCCGCTGGTCAGGGAACGCCGTACGCTGTAACCGGAGGCACCGGATGAAGCCGGCCATGACAGGCTGATGCGGCTACTGGTCAGGGCCGTTCCCGTTAAACGCTGAGGAGCCGACGGGGTGGTGGTTGTTCCTCCCGTCACGGTGACATTATCAAAGCTGGAGTTGCCTGCACCTACAAATATTCCAACATAATAGCTACTGTTCATCGTTACCGTGACCGATCCCACTGAAAGCCAGGTTGTGCCGTCACCGGACTCATACGCCGTAAAGGTGTTTCCGGAACGTTGCAGCCTGAACCAGACAGGCGTTGCTGAAAACGCGTTAGCGCCTATCCAGGACATTCCGGCTCCAGCGGTGGACCTTGTTCCAAACCCCGCGTAACGGGGATTTGGATTGCCCATTGTTATGGCCAGGGCCCTTGAAGCCGAATCGAGGGATTCCCTGATCATCACCCCTGTCCGAATTCCATAGCTTCCACTTAACAGCCTTGCGGTAATGGTGGCGTCGCCGGTTGCGCTGCCATATGTATAGCGAATCCCGTCGGCTGTTCCATCGATACCCGATCCGGAACCCGTGAGGATAAAAGTATTGTTGGAAACATTGGCGTAGGTGGCGCTGTCGGCCGCAGTAGCGGACCCGATATCTTTCGTTACCCAGCCTGTTGGTAAAGAAGGACCCGCGGCAATGGGTTTAGCACTGACCTGGGAGGAATTTCCGCTTGTTCCGGCCTGGTTGATTGCCGAGATCACATAATAATAAGTTGTTCCGTTGGTGACCGATCCGTCTGTGTATCCAGGAACAGAACCGGTAGTCCAGGAAGCTATATTGGTGTAGGGGCCACCGCTGGTGGTTGAACGCAGGATATTGAATCCCTGTACGGCGTCTGTAGCCGGTAGGGCCCAGTCCAGTGTAACCAGAGAAACACCGGCGGTTGCCGTCAGGCCAGTTGGCGTCGCCGGAACGGGTTCAGGCGGATAGGCTGAAGCGGAAAGGGTGTAGGTCAATGTGCCCTGGCCAAAAAGATCACCCGATCCCAATTCGGGTCGCATCACTTCCGCCATGGCCTGTGTATTCGGGGCGCTAAGCCCTTTCAGTATAGCGTAGTGGTTGTAAACCATTTCGTAGTTGGGCCATGCGTTATGTCCCCGTTGACTGGGGGCTATGTAAAACTCGTTATCACCTATGCAATTATTATAGGGGGTATAAGGGACGGAATGTCCTAAGTTGTAACGGGCTTCGTATTCAAAACCCGCCAAAAGACGATTGTTGGAATACCCATATAAGTCATCGCCCTGGTTCCAGGCGATCTGACAAACGGAGGCCAGGTTCGCCATCCCAAGCTGGCTATGTGACTGATCGCGGCCGCTTTCCGAAGTTTGGCCCAGATTGCCGGACTGTAAGGCATAGACGGCGTTCATGATACAGCCGTTGCCTTGTCCGCTGGCGTCCCCGGTCTTGAAATAGTTGACCGCGTAGTTATAAGCCGTCCTGTTATCGGTAAGCACACCGATGCTCATGATGGCCGACACGAAAGTCCCTTCCCAGCTGGTGGGAACTGTATTGGAGCAGTTGCCCCCATGGGTCGAAAGCCAGTTATAACACCATTGATAATGATTGCCCATCAGGGTTTGAAACCGGGCGAAGTCCGCGGGAGCCCAGCCGGGGTATGTCCGCAGGATTTCTCCTACCTGTGCGAAATCATTGATGGGGAGAATTCCCAATGGATCGGAGGGTGTATAAAAGAGCACCGTTGACGACCAGGCGTTTAAGATCCTCACCGCGCAAGCCGCATAGGAGGTATCGCCGCTGATATACCATCGCAGGGTATTTTCATAAGCCGCCTGAGCGTCTGTCGCATTTTGTTGCCGGTTGATCCCGAAATCAGTCTGCGGATGGGCGACATACGTATTTTGCGCTTTCCAGTCAGTGATCAGCACATTCCAGGCGTCTATCCATGGGTGTGCCCCCGCGGCCACCTGGGTTTTCATGCGGTCTAAATCTGCTTGGGCGTGTAAGCCGCCCGGATGAATAAATGTCTGGGCATGAGCCTGGTAGGGCATGATGAGGTTAGAAAGCAATAGGAGAAAGATTGCCGCTAAAAAACAGGGTACTGGTTTTTTCATAAAATAACTGTTGGTACGGATTAATCGTCTGACATTACTGTCAATTTACGGGCAAAGAAAGGCAAAAACTGCACCTAAATTTTCAGGAAATGTGTTCCATCAGTATTTTGAGACGAATTACTACAGCCTGATCACCGTGGTAGCATTAGCGTTATAGATTAATTCGGTAAACCTGCCATTTCTCCGGTGGGTTGTCCTATCTTTTTTGACCACGGGAGCCCACGGCATAGGAGTTTCCCTTTATTCTGTATATTCGTCGCAAGCATGGGAGATAAGGAACTATCCATTGATCTGCAAAATGACCAGGTTTTACTAACCCTCATAAAGGAAGGCGATGAATTCGCCTTCAAGGCCGTCTATGAACGCTATTTTCATCTCCTCTACATCCATGCCTGTAAGATCCTGAAAGAGCCTGCAGAGGCCGAAGACACCATACAGGAGGTCTTTTCCAGCCTCTGGCTAAAGGCCGGCCAGATCCAGTTGACTACTTCCCTCTCGGCTTATCTCTATGCCGCCACGCGTAATCGCGTCCTCAACCTCATCGAGCGTAAAAAGGTCAGGACAGCCTATGTTCTCTCGATACAGGAATTTATGAAAGAAGGCGTTTATCTGACGGATGAACAGGTCCGGGAAAGGGAACTGGCCGCCATCATTGAAAAAGAGATCGCCGCCCTGCCGGAAAAAATGCGCATCGTTTTCGAGCTCAGCCGCAAAGGAGAGCTATCCCATAAAGAGATCGCCGAAATGCTCAATATCTCGGAAAAGACCGTGAAAAAGCAGGTTCAGAACGCCCTGAAAATACTCCGCTCACGACTCCACGGGCCTCATAGTCTCGTGATCTTGTTATTTCTCCATTAATTTTTTTTCTTCCTGTCTACTCCCTGGCTCTCCTTCACCTGTCATACTAAGGCGCTTCGGACAAAACGCTTCCAGCGTTTTAAGGGCGCCGGAGATCCGCCTTGGGAGATATACTTCCGGCGCCTCGTGTTTAGGTCGTGACAAACTTATCTGCTATGAATGAAGAAATTTTACAGGAATTATTACAACGGTACCGCCTTGGGCAATGCACCGGGGAGGAAAGAATCCTTGTCGAAAGCTGGTACATCGCCCATGCGCAGGCCCTCGGCCCGGCAACGCCTGATTCCCTTCCGGCCGAGGGGCAAAAAGAAGCCGGCTGGGTAAAGATAAGGGAATTGACAGGCCTTGGCTACCTGCATCGCCGCCGGCCCCTGCCCAGGATCCTTTACTGGTCGGCTGCCGCCGCCCTCTTATTCGTCCTGACAGGCGGAGCCTGGCTATATTCCCGTTATTCAAGGGCGGGCACAGCAGCGTCGCTTTCCGCTAAGACAGATGTCGCCCCGGGCGGTAATAAGGCCATCCTGACCCTGTCGAACGGACAGACCATCACGCTTACGGGTGCCCAGAACGGGCAGCTGGCGGCCCAGGGCAAAACCCGGATCACCAAGACAGCCGACGGACAGCTCCGCTATGATCCTTCCGGAAAGGGCGGCAGCACGATGATGAATACAGTATCCACCCCCCGCGGCGGCCAATACCAGCTGGTCCTCTCGGACGGCTCCAGAGTATGGCTCAATGCGGCCTCGTCTATCCACTATCCGGTCGCTTTTAGTGATAAAGAACGAAAAGTCGTCATCACTGGTGAGGCCTGGTTCGAAGTCACCCCGGATAAATCGAGACCTTTTGTCGTCACCGCCGGCGAACAGACTATAAAAGTCCTGGGTACTCAATTCGATATCGACAGTTATGCCGATGAGCCCCTGAACAAGACCACCCTGGTAGAAGGCAGCGTACAAGTATCCAAAGGAACGAATTCCGTTATCCTCAAACCCGGCCAGCAATCGAAGACAGAAGCCGGCGATGAGAAACTGGCCGTCGTCCCGGGAATAGACATCGATGCCGAGCTGGCCTGGAAGTCAGGTGATTTTGTATTCACCAATGAAGAGCTGCCTTCCATCATGCGCAAAATTGCGAGATGGTATGATGTAGATATCGCTTACGAAGGCAACCCGGGCTCATTGAAGTTCGGAGGCGTTGTGTCCCGTTCCAAAAACCTTTCCGCGGTACTGCAGATCATGGAAACCACCCAAAAAGTTCATTTTAAAATGGAGAAAAGGAGGCTCATCGTAATAACAAACCCCTAAAACAATCTTTCTGCCGGTGGCCGGTGGTCCGGTCGCCCTGCTTATCCGGAGGCCAAAAATAAAACCGGAAGTGCTGCAAACACTTCCGGCGGATGTGATGGCTTCTATTGAAAAAATGCTTTGCGAAACATTTCAACTTAACCAAAACACTTTTAAAGGTATGAATTTTTGTATTCATGTCCTAGCTCCGCATTCTGCCCGGCTTAGACAAAAAATTCAGCGAATTATGAAATTGACTGCGCTGCTGATGATAATAGGAACCCTGCATGTATGTGCGGGCGCCAGTGCCCAGAAGATCACGCTGCACGAAAAGAATGTCTCTCTTACGAAAGTTTTCAGGGACATCCGGAAACAGACCGGTCTCGACTTCTTCTATGATGCCGCCCTCATCAACCAGGCCGGCGCCGTAAGCATTGATGTAAAAGATGCCAGCCTGCAGGAGGCCCTTGACGACTGCTTCCGGAATACTGCGCTTACTTTCAGCATCCGGAACGGGGCCGTCATCATCAATGAACGTCCCCCTGTTGCCGCTCCTATTTACCTGGGTAATATGCCCGAACCCATCGACACCCCCCGGCTCATGCCGGGCAAGGTCACCGATGCAAAAGGGAATCCCCTGGCCGGCGTCTCCGTTATGGTGAAAGGCCTCGGAAGAGGCACGGTGACCAATGGCGACGGCGTTTATCTCATCGGCGTCGATAGGAGAAGTCTCCTCGTGTTCAGCTATGTAGGTTATGAGACCCAGGAAGTACCGGCCGGAACGAAACACAGCATCAGCATTGTCATGCAGCTGGATATAGCGGAGCTGGACCAGACCCAGGTCATCGCCTATGGCACCACCACCAAACGCTACAATACGGGTGAACAGACCACTGTCAGTTCCAGAGAGATAGAAAGATACCCCGTTTCCAATGTCCTGACAGCCCTCCAGGCAAAAGTACCCGGCCTCATCGTTTCCCAGACTTCCGGCGTTCCCGGCAGCTCCGTCAAAGTGAACATACGCGGACAAAATGGATTGACCACCGGCACGGCGCCGCTCTATATCGTGGACGGCATTCCCTTACAGGGCGGTTCGTATGTCATGCAGAACACCGGCCTCGGTAACGGCTTCCAGGGGCAGGATGCCCTGAACTTTATCAATCCCCTGGATATAGAGAGCGTGGACGTGCTGAAAGATGCAGACGCTACCGCCATCTATGGCTCCCGTGGGGCCAACGGGGTCATCCTTATCACCACGAAGAAGGGCAAAGCAGGGGCCACCCGTGTGGTCCTGAACGCCTATACGGGTATCAGCAATGTGCCTTACCGGCCGAAAGTGCTGAATTTACAGCAATACCTCGAAATGCGCCATGAGGCCAAGCGCAATGACGGCACCACCATAACAGCCGCAGACTATGACATCAACGGCACCTGGGACAGCACGCATTATACCAACTGGGGTAAGAAGCTGCTGGGCAATGGCCAGACTTCGAACGCCCAGATCAGTGTTTCCGGAGGCTCAGGGGGCACTCAGTTCCTGATCAGCGGCAATTACCGCCGGCAGAATAATATTGAACAGCTCTTCGGCGGAAAGGATCAGACCGGCGCCCTGCATTTCAATATATCCAATACCAGTCCCGACGGCCGTTTGTCCGCCTCTCTGACGGGCGGGTATACCTATGATGTAAATACTATTCCCCCGGGTGATGAATTCAGCAGCATCTATACGTTGGCGCCGGATGCCCCGAACCTGCTTAATGCAGACGGGTCCCTTAACTTCCAGAACGGCTCCTTCCCCGGCAATCCCCTGTTGGCCAGCAGGTATTTGAATAAGACCTCCTCCAACAACTTCATGGCCAACGCCACATTCAGCTACAGGCTGCTGCAAGGACTGGAACTCAAGGCCATCCTGGGTTATAACAAACAGCAGATCAATGAATTCCTTGGAACCCCCGCCGCTGCTTATTACCCCGGCTATGGGATCACGACAGGATCCGCTAATTTCACCACCGATAACAACACGTACTGGAGCCTGGAGCCCCAGATCAATTATACCCGCGACATCGGCAAAGGACATCTGACGGCTACTATAGGGTATAGCCTGCAAAAACAGACCCAGGAAGCCCTGCCCCTGCAGGCCACCGGCTACACCAGTGATCTGCTGTTGAGCAGCCCCACTGCCGGCACTTCGCTCTCCGCCCTTGCCGGGTTTGGATATAGTCTGTCGGTCTATAAATTCACGGGTAATTTCGGTCGTATCAACTATATCTGGGATAACAAATACCTTCTGGACCTGACCGGGCGTTATGATGGGTCCACCAAATTCGGTCCTGATCACCGGTTCCACCTCTTCAGTGCCGTGGGCGCCGGCTGGATCTTCACCGAGGAGAAGTTCTTCAAAGGCCTGCGCTTCCTCAACTTCGGTAAGCTCAGGGCCAGCTATGGCGTGACGGGTAATGACCAGATCGGCAATGGGCTCTATGTCTCCTCTTATTATTCCACGGGTTATTCCTACCAGGGAACGCCCTCCGTGCTGCCCTCCAATATCGCCAATCCGGATATCAGCTGGGAAACGACCCGGAAGGCAGAGCTGGCCATGGAACTGCATTTTTTCAAAAGCCGCATCGAGCTCACCGGCAATTATTTCCGCAACCGTACCAGTGACCTGCTCTCCAGCTACCAGGTACCCAGCACCACAGGATTCCTGTCCGTCACGCGCAACGAGCCGGGCCTTGTACAGAACAAGGGTTTCGATCTCACCCTGACGACCAATAATATCCGCTCGAAAAACTTCAGCTGGAGCACCACCATCCTTTTCACGAAAATGCGCAACCAGGTGCTGCAATACCCGCCGACCACCCCGGCTCAGCAGGCGGCAACCAACCTCTATGTAGGATGGCCGCCCAATGTGGTCAGGCTGTACAAATTCGCCGGTGTCAATACACAGACGGGCGTCTACCAGTATTACAACGCCAAAGGGGTGATCACCTCTTCGAACCTGGCGCTCGGCGTCGACAATACGGTCCTCCTGGATCCCAATCCAAAATATTTCGGATCGGTGGGCAATACCTTCTCCTATAAGGGCTGGTCCCTGGACGTACTGTTCCGGTTCATCAAACAGCAAGGAAGAAGCGCCCTCTCGATGGCCACCAGTTTCCTGCCTGCGGGCTGGTCCCAGTTCAATGTGTCCACTACTGCTCTCGGCCGCTGGCAGAAGCAGGGAGATGTCGCCAGTGCAATGAAGTATACGGCCAGCTTCCTTAACTATACGTCGTACAGCTATCTGCTCTATAGTACCGCTGGCTGGTCGGATGCCTCTTATGTAAGACTGCAGAATGCTTCGCTGAATTATACTTTCGACAATGCCTGGACGAAGAAAATGCATATGCAGCATCTCCGGCTTTATGTATTGGGTGAGAACCTGCTCACGATCACCCACTACGGAGGCGTCGATCCGGAAACCCAGACCTTGAATCACCTGCCGCTCACCCGAACGATCACCGGCGGATTACAAGTAAATTTCTAAATACAAACTGTTATGAAAATTCAACATATTTTTCTCTCCCATAGGTCGAAAGGCTGGCTGGCCTGCGTCTTGCTCGCCTGCCTGTTCGCCGGCTGTAAGAAATCCCTTGATATCAACCCCTTACCCACCACCCTCAACAGCAAAGATGTCTTTACCAATAACGGCGGCGCGCAGTCCGTCATCGCTGGGATGTATGTACGGGAAGGTAATAATATCAATGGGGGATCGGGCATCAGCATCAATATGGGATTAGCCGCTGACGAGCTGCTCCTTCCGGGCTCCTCCTCTACGACCTACGCGCAATTCTATACGAACAGCCTGAGTCCGGCGCAGAATTATTTCTGGGTAAGCAGCTACAGCGCTGTATATGTTTGCAACACGGCCATTCAGGGCCTGACCAGTTCTGCGGCATCCTCCATGACGCCGGCCATCCGCCAGCAATTACTGGGAGAGGCCAAGTTCAGCCGGGCCTTTCTTTATTTCTACCTCGTGAATCTTTACGGAGACGTGGCGCTGGCCATTACCGATGATGAAAACACCAACAGCAGCCTTCCCCGTACGGCCCAGGCGCAGGTATACCAGCAGATTATCCAGGATCTGAAAGACGCCCAGGGTCTGCTGCCTGACGGCGCCTATGCAACGGCTAACGCGGCAGTCGCCACCGACCGCGTCCGCCCCAACAAACAGGCGGCTTCCGCCCTGCTGGCCCGGGTCTATCTCTACCAGGGAGACTGGGCCGATGCGGAGACTCAGGCTAATGATGTCCTGGGCAAATCCATCTATTACCTGGAGCCCGTGCTCTCCAATGTGTTCCTAAAGACCAGCCATGAGACCATCTGGCAATTGCAGCAGTTCAATACGTATTATCCGAACAATGCCGACGCCCCCATCCTGGTGGTCACCACCCCACCCGGCAACGCCAGCAGCCAGTTGCCGCTCAACAACCCGCTGGTCAATGCCTTTGATTCGGTGAATGACAAACGCTGGACCAACTGGATCGGCGAATATCATGCGGCCGCCGCCACCTACTATTATGCGTATAAATACAAGAATAATACCGCCGGCGGGACCAGCACCGAATACCCTGTGGTGCTCCGGCTGGCGGAACAATACCTGATCCGCGCCGAAGCAAGGGCCCAACAGAATAATCTCACGGGCGCCATCAGCGACCTCAATACCGTACGCACCAGGGCCGGACTAGCCGGCACCACTGCCACCATCAAGAGTGATATTCTGACCGCGATCCTACATGAAAGGCAGTTGGAGCTGTTCACAGAATTCGGCCACCGCTGGTTCGATCTGAAAAGGACGTCCAACCTGGATGGGGTCATGGGCGTGGTCACTCCCCTGAAAGGAGGAGGCGCCTGGAATTCATACGATGCGCTGTTGCCGGTTCCCTCGACGGATATCGCCCTCGATCCTAATCTGACACAGAATTCCGGTTATTAAGTGCGCAATGCTCCCCATTGAAAAATGTCGCATAGCGCACTCAATATTAATGGCAGTGCGGTCTTTGCAGAAAGACCGCACTGTTTTCTATTGAAATCAAATAATGAACAGATTGCGGGACAATCCAATGGTTCTGTCATATCAATAATTAAAAATCCTTAAACATGCATTTCCTTTTTTTAAAGACAAGGTCCGGCATCGCGGCCCTTGTAACCTGCTGTTCTCTTGTGCCGGCCGGACCGTCCCTAGCGCAGAATATCGACACGGCAGCCATCAAGACGCTGGTCGCCGGCCGGAAAGATTCGGTTAAGTCGAAGATCAAATCTTATAAGGAAGTGGTTCCCACCACGGCAAAGACTTCGCGGGGATTCTTTTCGATCCATAAAGTCGATGACCGGTGGCTGGTAGAGATTCCGGACTCGCTGTTAGGCCGTGATCTGCTGGTGGTCAACCGGATCGTCAAGGCGGCGGCTGGTGCAACTCCGGCCAAGGCTATGGGAGGTGTGTGCAGCTATGCCGGGGATGCGATCGGCCAGGACATCATCCGATTCGACCGGTTGACGGAAGATAAGATTTTTCTCCGCAGCACCAGCTTTGGCGAACGGTCCGCGGACAGCTCATCCAACGGGCTCTACCGGAATGTACTGAATAACAACATGCAGCCGATAGAGGCGGCATTCCCCATCAAGGCAATCAATGAGCAGGGGAAGTCGGAGGTCATCGATCTGACGGATTTCATCGCGTCGGATAATTCCATACTCTATTTTGAATCGGGGATAAAGCCCTTCGCAGCTATCACTACCCTGGCGGCCGACCGGAGCTACATCGACCACATCAGGGCTTTTCCCCTGAACATCGAGATCGGGACGGTGCGGACATATAACAATCTCGCACCTGGTGGTCCTCCCCGGACCTACGAGCTCAACAGCAGCATTGTGCTCCTGCCGGCGATGCCGATGCGCGGCCGCCCGGGGGATGTGCGGGTGGGTTTCTTCGCCGACGATTATGTGGACTTCGACGACAATCCCCAGGGAGTACGCAAGGAGGACAACATCTTGAGGTGGCGAATGGAGCCAAAATCTAATGACCTCGACCGGGAGAAGTATCTTCGTGGGGAACTTGTCGAGCCCGCGAACCCCATCGTCATTTATATCGATCCGCTGACCCCTAAAAAATGGGTGCCCTATCTTATCCAAGGGATCAATGACTGGCAGGCCGCCTTTGAAACGGCGGGTTTTCGCAATGCGATCATCGGCAAGGAGGCCCCGGTGGGAGACTCCACCTGGTCCATGGAAGATGCCCGGCATTCCGTGTTGGTCTACCATCCTTCCGATACCAGGAATGCCATGGGCCCCAACGTGCATGACCCACGCAGCGGGGAGATCCTGGAGACGCATATCAGCTGGTACCATAACGTGATGGACCTGCTATACAAATGGTATTTCATCCAAGCTGGCGCCGTCGATCCCCGGGCCCGTCATCCCCACTTCGATGATTCTTTAATGGGTACGCTTATCCGGTTCGTTTCCTCTCACGAAGTGGGACATACGCTGGGCCTCATGCATAACTTTGGCGCATCGTCCACGGTGCCAGTGGAGAACCTGCGCAACAAGGCCTGGGTGGATGCCCATGGACATACACCGTCCATCATGGACTATGCCCGATTCGATTATGTGGCGCAGCCGGAGGACAGCATCGATGAGAACGGGCTTTTCCCTCACATCGGCGATTATGACAAATGGGCCATCCGCTGGGGTTATCGCTGGCTGCCGAAATCCATGCCTGCATCGGCAGAAAAGGATACCTTGAACGCCTGGGTCGTCCGCCAACTGGCCGGCGGTCCCCAGTTTTTCTATGGCGCGCAGTTGGACCCGCTGGATCCGATGAACTTTCGTGGCAGCAACCCCGATCCCCGGGACCAGAATGAAGACCTCGGCGATGATGCCATGAAGGCAGGCGAGTATGGTATCCGAAACCTGAAGCGGATCGAGCCGCACCTGCTGGAATGGACCAGAGAGCCTCATGGGGATTATGCGCAGGTGGGCGATATGTACAAGGAGCTGGTCGGTCAATATGGCCGCTATATGGGACATGTGCTGAAGAATATCGGCGGTGTGATGATCACGCCAAAGACGATCGATCAGCCTGGATCGGTATTCTCCTATCCCGCCAAAGAGAAACAGCAGCGGGCAATGGCCTTCTTCAATACACAACTGTTCACTACGCCCTCGTGGCTGATCGACCAGAAGTTGTATAACCTCGCAACGGTTGGTTTCAACGAGGTGGCCAAAGTACAGGAGAAGGTGATCGATGGATTATTGGACCCTGCGCGTATTGACAGGCTCATTGAGGAAGAAACAACCCTGGGTTTGAAGGCGTACACAACGTCTGAGATGCTGAGCCAACTGCAAAGCGGGATTTTTGGCGAGCTGACTACAGGTAAAAGTATCGATGTCTACCGGCGCGATCTTCAAAAAGCTTACGTCAACAAGCTGACCGGACTGATCCGGATCAATGCCAAGGGTGAGATTGTGGCCAACATGAGCAACGACGGATATTCCATTCTGAAAGCGCATGCCAGGGAATTATCTGCGGCTATAAAACAATCCATTCCGCGTTATCCGAAGTCGATGACGCGCGATCACCTGGAGGATATGTATGGGAGATTGGAGTTGATTCTCAAGCCCCGCAACTAAATCTCGCAAGAAGGAACTGGGAGAGATTTATAAAAATTAAATATAGGGCCGCCCGGAGGCAGCCCTATCACACATTACACATGAGAAAAACAGAGCCTTAATTTTTGCTGGTAAATATTTCAGTAAGTTTTTTGCTCAAGGCATCGCCGCGCAGGTTTTTTGCGATAATGATTCCGTTGGGATCGATGAGGAAGTTTTGGGGGACCGCCGTTATCCCATATTCCATCGCCACTACATTCTCCCAACCTTTGAGGTCACTTACGTGAATCCATGGTGTTTTATCTTTTTGTATGGCTTCCACCCATGGCTGTTTTTTGTCGTCCAAAGAAACCCCTAAGATTTCGAAGTTCTTATCCTTAAATTGATTGTAGGCTTTCAACAAATTCGGGTTTTCCATCCTGCAGGGGCCGCACCAGCTGGCCCAGAAATCGATCAGCACGTATTTTCCTTTTAAGGAGGCGGAAGAGACGGGGTTCCCGCTGGTGTCATTCTGCGTAAAATTCAGTACGGGAGCCCCAAGCGCGAACTTTTTCGCACTAGCCAGGTTAGCGGCCATCTTCTTTCCTTTAGCCGTGCTTTTTAAGTTTTCGCTCAGGCCATTGTATAAGGGTTCGAAGGTTATTGGATCTATCAGGGTACTGACCGAGGATCTGCCAGCCAATAAGTCCAACGAGACATAAGAGTTCCCGTTCGCCCGGATGAAGTCTTCTTCTATTTGGTCTCCTTTCAGGCGGAGCGCGCTCATTTTGGGGTACAGCAGCTTCGCGGCATTGGTGTCTTTAGCCTTGCTGTATTCATGTATTTCCTTGCTGTAAAGCGCTGCTGTGTCATCCAATGGTTTCAATTTGGACGTTAATACCCCGTAATCTGCCTGGGGCTGTCCGCCTTTAATGGCGGCGGTTTTTAAATTCGGGCCTGTTACGGTAGTTTCTCCACCGGATAGATAGAATATTTGATAATCCCTTGTCTGCATCTTTTCATAGGTCATCGGTCCTTGATCGGGATCAGAAGGTTTAAATTGAAGGGTTGCTTTTGTCGGCCCGGCAATCGTTCCGGTGAACTCAAATTTCCCGTTCTTAGTGATGGTGGAGTCGACATGGGTCTGATGCGGGATGGCGTAAATGAGCATTATCTTGATCTCCTTGTCCAAACCTGTGAGATCGCCTTTAATAATATACTTTTGCTGGGCCTGGGTGTTTATGAAGCCTGCGAGTAGCAGGGCTAATAAAATGACGGGCTGCCGATAGTTGTTCATGCTATTTTAGATTTGTTGAATTGATTTGACAATGATCAAGCTTACTTTTTGTATCAGTAACCTAAATTTTGAGTGAGATTGGCGTTGTTACCTATTTCGGCAGAGGGGATGGGGAAAAGTACCGCGGTGGGTTTCCAGCCGGTTTTTTCTGCTCCGATGACCGCGTCAGCCCTGCCTGTTCGCTTAAGGTCCAGCCATCGGTGGCCCCATTCGACATTGAGCTCAATTCTGCGCTCCTGCTCGATGGCTAATAGAAGAGAGGCCTGATCACCGGCAGTCGTATTCACCAGGCCGGCCCTGTTCCTGATTACGGAGACGTCGGATTGCGCGCCGCTTATGTTGCTTTGCCGGGCACGGGCTTCTGCTCTGATCAAATATTGTTCCGCCAGCCTCAAAGGGGTATAGTACTCGGCATTCCCACCGAATACGAGGCTCTTGTATTTGTAAGGATAATAATAGGTAGTGCCGTTGTAGGTCAATGAAGCCGTCCAATTCGTCTTGCGGGTGTCCCCTGTTTCAAATGCGTTAACCAATTGGGGAGTTAACACGTATGTGGGGATCATTGATATCGGATTGGGCAAAACGCTGTATGCGAACCAGGTATATCCGTTGTTATCATTATAAAATTGCCAGATAGCCTCGTTATTGGCGGGAGTAAACACTTTGGTAAGATCTGTTAAAATACCATATAAAGCGGTATTGCTTATAACCGCGGTGGCCTGGGCTTCGGCATCTACCCAATCCGATGTATACAAATAAATCCTTGCCAGCAAAGCCGTAGCGATCCACTTATTGGCCCTCGTCCTTTGACCGGAAGAGATGGAGTAATCCGACGGCAGATTGTTTTGGGCAAATTGCAAGTCCGCGATCATTTGCTTGTAAACGGCGGAAGAGGCTGTCCGGGCTGCTATAGAATTTTTAGCGACGTCCGTACCCAGGATCAGCGGCACGTCTCCGTATAGGTTGGTCAGGTAAAAATAACAGAATGCCCGGACGAATCTGGCTTCAGCAATTGCCTGGTTCCTGAAATTATCCGAAATGCCCGATCCACCTGTCACGCCCTCTATTATACTGTTGGCGTCGTAAATGACACCATAGGTATTGGCCCATGTATCTGCTGCGTAAGGGTCCGCAACGGGTATGCTGTTATTGATGAAGGGGTCGAAGGTGCTGCCGACGTATTGCAATTCATCCGCGCTAAATCCGGACAAGGTGGTTATTCCGTAACGATAAGGGTTTGCCGTTGAATAGGAGAAGGCCAGCTTTCCATATAAGCCGCCCAGGGTTGTTTGTATGGTGCCGGAGTCTGTGTAGACCTCTGAACCGACTAACTGCGTGGTTGGCGCATTGACCTCAATCAACTTCTTGCAGCTATTGAGCGTGCTTAATAGTACGACGGCCATACTCAGGGCCAAATACTTTATTTGATTATTTTTCATATTAATAAAATATTAAAAAGTGATTCGAATACCTGCTATCAGCATTTTTAAAGGGGGCAGGTTCATTCCCTGGGTTTCGGGGTCAAGGCCCTTGTAATGCGTGATCGTCAGCATATTTTGTCCATGGATATATAGCTGAAAAGTCTCCATTTTCAACTGTTTGATCAATTTTGCCGGGACATTATAGGAAAGTGACACATTTTTCAACCGGATAAAAGAGACATCGCCGATGGCGGCATCCGAGCCCGCATAATAATTATAGGCAGTACTGGCGGCGGTGCCTGATGTGGCTGTATACTTGAAGGGTATGTTCAACATGTATGCCGGCATGTTATAATTTTTTCCGGGAGCAGTACCTAAGACGTTATAGCCCCTTCTCTTAACTCCCTGGAAAAGGATATCCAGCTGAAAGCCTTTGTATCTGAACGTATTATTGAGTCCGCCATAGATCTTCGGATCGGTGTTCCCGGCAATAATCACATCCCCTTTCCCGTTGGCGGCAAGACCGCTGGTGATCACGCCGTCTTTATTGACATCTTCTACCGTTGCAATACCGTTGTTGAAACCGGTGAAATGATAAGCGGGCATCATATTAAGCGACTGGCCTACTACATAGGTATTGGCGTAAGTAGAGGTTTTTAAATTCGGAAAGGACAGTAATTTATTTTGTGGAATGGTGACGTTAACGGAAGTGCTCCAGGTAAAACTTCGGCTTTTAATATTGGTGCTTGTCAGCTCCAGCTCGACTCCTTTATTTTGTACCAGCCCCGGAAGATTGTTGGTATAGGAAGAAAAACCGGCTTGGGAAGGCAGCGGGGTATATCCCAGCAAATTACCCGACCGGTTCCGGTAAAAATCGGCGGAAAAGAACAGGCGGTCCTTTAAAAAGCCTAGTTCTATCGCTGCGTCTAACTTTTTGGTGACTTCCCACTGGATATAAGGGTTGGCGATGCGTGAAGGGGCAATTCCGGCTATGGAGCCATAGGAAGTACCGACATTACTATATATGGCTTCATAGCTGTAATCAGCTATTCTATCATTACCAATGGTGCCATAGCTGGTTTTGATCTTGCCAAAGCTCAGCCAGGGAAAAAGCTTTTGGGCAAAAGGCTCCATGGAAAAGATCCATGCGCCGGCGATACTCCCAAAATTTCCGAATTGCCGGTCGGCGCCAAAGCGGGAGGAGCCATCTCTTCGTATATTCCCGCTGACCAGGTATTTCCCATCCCATTCGTAACTCAACCTGCCGAATCCCGATTCGTACTTGTAATCCGAATATCCCGAGGATTTAAGGAGTACGGTCAATGCGGCGAGACTTGTCGCCAATCGCGGATTCGTGTAGGTGCCGAGTACAAAGTAAGGCTGTACGCTTTGGGTTTCCTGCCAGGTGCCTCCTGCCAGTGCAGTCAGCTTGCCTTTTCCATGAACATAGGTATAATCAAGCGTAGGTTCCGCTATATAGGTTTTGATATAGTTATCACTCAGTTGACTGGTTGGAGGAGCATTGGACAGTGGGTTCGACGCAGAGGTCGGCGTGATGAGGGTGCCCTTCGAATCAATGAGGTTGTAACCCAGGCTGGTTTTGAAATCCAGGCCGGGCAGCAGGGTATAATGAAAGCCCGCGTTTGTGATCAGATTGGTGGACTGCATATTATAATTGGCGTTAAAAGCAGCCAGAGGGTTCGTGTACCCTGTACCGAAATAAAGGCTGCCATTCGCATTATAAAGCGGGTAATTCGGCGGCAAGCCGTAATTAACTATCGACAACGAATAATTGGGGATGGTGTTATTGTCAATATTATAGTTAACGGATACGGAGGCGCCAAATTTGTTGTCATGGCTTTTGTGCTGGGCGTTAAGGTGGAATTGTACTATTTTATCCGCCGTATTGGTCTTAAAAACAGTTGATTCCCGGTGATAGTTGCCGCTGAAAAGGAACTGGTTAAACGCATCTCCCCCGGATAAGGAGAGGGCTGCATTTGCCTGGTGAGCGGTATTGCCGATGAGCAGTTTTGGGAAGTTGGTGGATTGCGTCTGACTCCACAAAGTAAGGTCGGGGGCATTGGCGGCGGTTGGAGTAACACCGTCATTGGCAAAGGCCTGCCGTCTGACGCTCAGATACTGCGCGGTATTCAGCATAGGCATCATCCGGGTTACTTTACCATCCCCGCTGCTGAGATCCACATTGAATTTTGTGTTGCCGGTCTTCCCTTTTTTAGTGGTGATCAATATAACGCCACTGGCTCCTCTTGAGCCATAGATGGCTGTGGCATCCGCATCCTTCAGGATACTGATGCTTTCGATATCAGCCGGATTAATGGTATTTAAAGGACTGAAGCCCGCGGCCCCCAAAAAGGCGCCTGCTGATTGTTCGACGGGGGTGCTGCCAAAGGGAATGCCGTCTATGACATACAAGGGTGCGTTTGAGGTTAAGTTTAAGCTGTTCATTCCCCTTATGGAAACCGTCATATTGGCGCCGGCATAACCTGCACCCTGGGTAATGAACAGGCCGGGTACCCTGCCTTCGAGGGCAAGAATTGGGTTGGAGACCGGCTGCTCCGATAGTTCCGCTGAAGAAACTTTACTGATGGAACCGGTGCTCACGCGCCGGGTAGTCGTACCATATCCAATGACCACTAAATCATCCAGGGGGTTATTGTTATGCGTGAGCCTTATATTTATGGCATACATCGTGGCATGTACCCCCCTCTCGTCCAGTATGATCTCCTTTGTCTCATAACCCACGTAAGAAACAAGGAGATGGTCGCCGCCGTTCAGCCCGGTGATCGTAAAATCGCCCTTTTCATTTGTCGATACGACCTTCTTTGTCCCTTTGACCGCCACAGAGGCGCCGGATAATGGATTATACCCGGCCGAGTCCGTCACATGACCCCGAATTTCAGCAGGCGGGTGCAGGGGCATGGATGTGTCCAAGGGTTGAAACACCGGGACCGGGAGGGGCTGTCTGCGGAAAATAACGATCGTCTTATTCTGAAAAGAGAAGGTCAATGGCTCTTCTTTCAGAATGGTATTCAGGAAGAAGGCCAGGGGCCTATTATCCACC
>Ga0179596_10000114_pt1 | contig 66780 bp, 64 predicted proteins | sample CZODoug1_1_08_16_FD_155494 | JGI IMG/M metagenome (GOLD analysis project Ga0179596, IMG submission 155494) | Vadose zone soil fungal communities from Angelo Coast Range Reserve, California, USA - CZODoug1_1_08_16fungal (Illumina Assembly) | ecosystem: Environmental > Terrestrial > Soil > Vadose... | reverse complement strand
CACCGTCGACGACATGATCCGCGAGGCGGAGCTGGACGATGTGAAGAACCAGGTTCAGGCGATCAGCAAGTTCGACGTCAAGAGCGCCGTCACCAAGGCGATCGACCCGGATGGCGATGTCCGCGCGGCGTTGGAACCACCGGAGATGCCGTCGATCCACACTCCGACGGGTGAGATCGCGCCCAACGCCGAGCTTCCGGTTGCTGAGTTCCCGGGGGGCGATGCACCCGCGGCGCTGACCGCCGAGACGGCACCGGCCACCGCCCAGGAGGCGCCCGCCGACATGCCGGCCAAGCCCGCCCGCAAAAAGTCGACCCGAAAAAAGACCTCCGCCCCGGAGGTTGGCGACGGAGCGTCGCCTGACGCAATGTCGGCCGACCCGAAACCAGCCGACAAGCCGGCTCCTATCGAGCCGATCACCCATCCTCCGGCACCCTGAGCCTCCATGTCCGATGAACTTGAAGACGGCAAGATGCCGCTGCTCGATCACCTGATCGAGCTGCGCAACCGGCTGATGTATTCGATTGCCGGCCTCGTGGTCGCTTTCGGCATCTGCTACCTGTTCAAGGAAGACATCTACGCCTTCTTCGTGGCGCCGCTCGCCCATGCGCTGGAAGGCCAGACCGGCCGCCGGATGATCTTCACCGATCTCACCGAGGCGTTCTTCACCTATGTGAAGGTGTCGTTCTACGCCGCCCTGTTCCTGTCGTTCCCGATCATCGCCAGCCAGGTCTGGATGTTCGTGGCACCGGGTCTGTACAAGAACGAGAAGGGCGCCTTCCTGCCGTATCTCGTCGCGACGCCGGTGCTGTTCCTGCTGGGCGGTTCGCTGGTGTATTATTTGATCTTCCCCATGGCCTGGAAGTTCTTCCTCAGTTTTGAAACGCCTGGCGGGCCCAATGGGTTGCCGATCGTCCTGGAGCCCAAGGTCGACGAGTATCTGTCGCTGGTGCTGAAGCTGATCTTCGCATTCGGTGTCGCGTTCCAGATGCCGGTCCTGCTGACCCTGATGGCGCGGGTTGGGCTGGTGAGTTCGGCCGGCCTCGCCTCAAAGCGCCGCTATGCGATCGTCGCCAATTTCGCCCTGGCCGCCGTCCTGACGCCGCCCGATCTCATAAGCCAGATCAGCCTCGCCGTGCCGCTTTGCCTGCTCTATGAAATCTCGATCTGGAGCTGCCGGTGGGTCGAGCACCAGCGGGCGAAACGAGACGCCGCCGCGTCGTAATGCGGTGGCAACCTCGGTTGCATGGGGGGACTCGCTTGAGCATCATCTGGTTGGCTGACGGGCATGGTTAGCATCGACATCAGTCCGGACAAGGCGACACTCGGCCGCCGAGCGGCGACGCGAGGAGCGGCGGCGATACGCATGGCCATCGCGCAACGCGGCGAGGCGCGGGTCATCCTGGCCACCGGCGTCAGCCAGTTCGCGACATTGGACCGCCTGGTCGTGGCACCGGGGATCGATTGGTCGTGCGTCACGGCGTTTCATCTCGACGAGTATATCGGCCTACCCGAGGGACACCCCGCTAGCTTTCGCCGCTATTTGCAGGAGCGGTTCGTGGCCCACGTCGAGGGTGTCCGTTTCGTGGCCGTGGATGGCGGTCACGATCCGGCGTCGGAGGTGGCACGGCTGGGAAGCCTGATCGAAGGGGCGCCGATCGATGTGTGCTTCGCGGGACTGGGGGAGAATTGCCACCTGGCGTTCAACGATCCACCGGCGGATTTCGAGATCGAGTCGCCCTATCTGGTGGTGACGTTGGACGAGGCATGCCGCCGGCAGCAGCTCGGCGAGGGCTGGTTTCCCAGCCTGAGCGACGTGCCGACCCAGGCGATTTCCATGAGCGTCCGGCAAATCATGCGCAGCGAGACGATCGTGCTGTCTGTGCCGGAGACGCGCAAGGCGCAGGCGGTGCGCGACATGATGACGGGCGAGGTGACGCCGCTGCATCCCGGCTCCATCCTGCGTCAGCATCGCGACACCAGCCTGTTCCTGGATCACGAGTCGGCGGCGCTGCTCGGCAACGGCGGATGAACAGCGCGGGGCTGGTCGATCTTCAGGTCAACGGTTTCGCCGGGATCGACTTCAACGCCGGCCCCTGCTTGACGCCCGAGGCGATCGACCATGCCCTGGAGTCGATGCTGGCGACCGGGGTGACGACCTGTCTGCCGACGATCATCACGGCGGCGCCCGATGTCCTCGCGGCGCGGCTGAGTGCGCTCGATGCCGCGATCACCGCCAGCCGCCTCGGTGCCGCGATGTGCCCTGGCTACCACCTGGAGGGGCCGTTCCTGAATCCGGGCGAGGGCTATGCGGGTTGTCACCCTGCTTCCGCCATGGCGCTGCCCGACTATGCGCTGGTGCTGCGCTTGGAGCAGCCGCTCGCCCGTCCCATCCTGCTGGTGACTTTGGCCCCCGAGCTGGCAGGTGCCGAGGCGTTCATCCGCCGCGCACGGGCGGCGGGCAAGCTGGTGGCGATCGGTCACAGCGCCGCCGGCCCGGCGGAGGTGCGCGCCGCGGCGGAGGCGGGAGCGACGCTGTCGACCCATCTCGGCAACGGCCTGCCGCGGATGTTGCCCAAGCTGGACAACACGCTGATGGCGCAACTGGCCGAGGATCGGCTGACGGCCAGCCTGATCGCCGACGGGATCCACCTGCCGCCGCACGCGCTGAAAGTCATGGTGCGGGCGAAAGGCCCGGAGCGCTGCATCTTGGTGACCGACGCGGTGGCCGCCGCCGCTTCGGCGCCGGGCACCTATGATTTCGCCGGGATGGTGGTCGAGCGCGATGCCGACGGGACGGTCCGCGTCCCCGGTGCACGGTCGCTCGCCGGTTCCTCGCTCTGCCTCGACGCCGCGGTCCGAAACGTCGTGGCCTGGGGCGTGGCGTCGTCGGAGATCGCGGTGGCAATGGCTGGCGAGCGACCTATGGCGATGCTGCGACCGGCCCTGGCGGCGCATGGCCTGACGCAGGACGCGGGAGAAGTCAGATGGTCCGATGCCTGGCGCGTCGCGGCGGTGCGCGCGCCGGATGCGATGCGGGTGTACCCAGTAGCTTGAAGGCTGGGCAGCTTGAAGGTTTGGGTAGCTTGAGGGGGAAAGTTTCGGATGGATGATCGGTCAACATTCCTGCGTCGCCGCAGCGTCGTCCTCGGGCTGGCCGTGGCGGCCTTGGCAGGGCCGGCGCGCGCGGCGCCACCGGTGCCGAAATCGCCCTTTACCATCACGGTCTACGACGTCGCTGGCGCGCTGGCGCTGATGCAGAGCGGGTTCGACGACTATCGAGCGGCCAACCCCTCGCTCGTTTCCCGCTTCGTCTACTCCAAGGCGCCGGCGCCGGAACTGGCCGGCAAGCTGCGCGCGCAGCAGCAGGCCGGCCGCACGGATATCGACATCGTGCTGAGCGGCAGCGACGGCCTGTCCGCCGGGTTGGAGCAGGATCTGTGGCAACGCATCCTACCTGACCACGCCGCCCTGTTCCCCGATCTCGATGCGGTGTACGAGCCCGCGGCACTCAACCTCAACCGGGCGCAGGGCCAGGGCTACGGCGTTGTGCTGTGCTATTACCCGTCCGGTCCGCTGCTGGAATACCTGCCGGAGCGGGTGGCCGATGTGCCTCGATCGGCGGAGGACCTGCTCGCCTGGGCGAAGGCGCATCCGAACCGTTTCATGTATGCGCGTCCCAACAATTCCGGCCCCGGCCGTACCTTCATGATGGGGCTGCCCTACCTGCTGGGCGACAAGGATCCGATGGATCCGATCGGCGGGTGGGACAACACCTGGGCCTATCTTCAGGAAATCGGCCGCTTCATCGAATACTATCCGGCCGGCACCGGTGTGACGATGAAGGAGCTGAGCGAGGGATCGCGCGACATCATCGTCAGCACCACGGGGTGGGACATCAACCCGCGCGCGCTGGGCATCGTGCCGAAGAATGCCGCGATCGCCACGTTGAAGGGATTCCATTGGGTATCCGACGCCGACTATATGTGCGTCCCGAAAGGTCTCTCCCCGGACCGGCTGGCGGTGGTGCTGGACGTGATGGCGTTCCTGCTGAAGCCCGCCATGCAAGCCTATGCTTATGACGAGGGCTTTCTGTATCCCGGTCCCGCCATCCGCGATGTTCCTCTCGCGATGGCCCCAAAGCGCAGCCAGGAGGTGATCGCCGAGTTCGGACGCCCTGACTACGCCGAGTTGATCAGTGGCAATCCGATCGAATTGCCGTTGAAGCCCGATCGGATGGTCGCGGCGTTCCGACGCTGGGACGAGATGGTCGGATCGAAGAAATAGGGCACCCGCGCCACGGGGTCCGGCCTGCCGGCGGGCGTGGTGGACGCTGCCGGGCGGAACCCTTATAAGCAGCCGGGTCCGTCACCGTCATCGATCCAGTCTCCCATGCATGATCTGAAGTCAATTCGCGACGACCCGGCGGCATTCGATCGGGGGCTCGCCCGCCGCGGCGTGGCGCCACAGGCCGAGGCGCTGCTGGCACTCGACGTCGCCCGGCGCGACACGCAGACCGCCCTGCAGGAGGTGCAGGCACGCCGCAATGCGATCTCCCGCGAGATCGGCCAGGCCAAGGCATCCGGTGCTCCGACCGATGCGCTGACCGCCGAAGTCGCCAGCCTGAAGGACCGCCTGCCGGTGCTCGAGGCCGACGAGAAGCGGCTGGGCGATGACCTGGAACGGTTGCTGGCGGCGCTGCCCAACCTGCCGGCCGACGAGGTGCCCGACGGCGCCGACGAGACCGGCAACGTCGAGGTGCGGCGGTGGGGTACCCTGCGCGCGTTCAATTTCCCGGTACGCCAGCATTTCGAGCTGGGTGAGGCGCTGGGGCTGATGGATTTCAGCACGGCGGCGAAGCTTTCCGGCGCCCGGTTCGTCGTGCTACGCGGCGCGCTGGCGCATATGGAGCGCGCGCTGGGCGCCTTCATGCTGGACCTGCACGCGCGCGAGTTCGGCTATACCGAGATCGCGCCGCCGGTGCTGGTCAACAGCGAGACCATGTTCGGTACCGGTCAATTGCCGAAATTCGCCGACGACCAGTTCCGTACCACCGACGGCCGCTGGCTGGTGCCGACGGCGGAGGTGCCGCTGACCAATCTCGCGGCCGATACGATCCTCGACGAAGCCGCTCTGCCGCAGCGCTTCACCGCCTTCACGCCGTGTTTCCGCCTGGAGGCGGGGGCGGCCGGCCGGGACACGCGCGGTATGATCCGCCAGCATCAGTTCAGCAAGGTTGAGCTCGTATCGATCGCCCATCCGGATCACTCCGCGGCCGAGCACGAGCGGATGACCAGCATCGCCGAGGCGGTGCTGCAGCGGCTCGGCTTGCCCTATCGGGTGATGTTGCTTTGCGCTGGCGATATGGGCTTCACCGCGCGCAAAACCTATGATCTGGAGGTCTGGTTGCCGGGGCAGGGGACCTATCGCGAGATTTCCAGCTGTTCGGTCTGCGGAGATTTTCAGGCGAGGCGCATGAAGGCGCGGTTCCGTCCGGCCGAGGGCAAGGGCAACCGCTTCGTCCATACCCTGAACGGCAGCGCGCTCGCCGTCGGCCGGACCATGGTTGCCATTCTGGAAAACTATCAAACGGGCGATGGCGGCATCACGGTGCCGGATGCCTTGAGGCCCTATATGGGCGGGATCGACACGATCGGAGCATGACGCGAATGGCTCAACGGGAAATGTGGCATCGGGTCGACAGCTATGTTTGAGCAGTCGATCGATCTTGCCAAGGCGCGCATCCTGCTGTCGAATGATGACGGCATCGGCGCCCCGGGGCTCGAGGTTCTGGAACGGGTCGCCAAAACGCTGTCGGACGATGTCTGGGTCGTGGCACCCGAGCAGGAGCAAAGCGGCGCCGGCCATTCCCTGACCCTGCGCCGGCCGCTGCGCATCCGGCAATTGGGGCCGAAGCGGTTCGCCGTCGACGGCACGCCGACCGATTGCGTGCTGCTGGCGGTCAACAAGATCATGCGCGACGCGCGGCCGACCCTGGTGCTGTCCGGCGTCAATCGCGGCGGCAATATGGGCGAGGACATGACCTATTCGGGCACCGTCGCGGCGGCCATGGAAGGCACGCAGCTCGATGTGCCCAGCATCGCGCTCAGCCTGCATATCGCCAATGGCGGCGAGCCGAAATGGGCGACCGCCGAACAGCATGCGCCCGAGGTGATCCGGCGCCTGGTGGCCAGCCCCTGGCCCTACAACACGCTGATCAACGTCAATTTCCCGGACGTCGAGGCCGCCGACGTGGCGGGCATCGAAGTGGGGCGGCAGGGCCGGCGCAAGCTCGGCGACAATCTGGTCGAGGCTATCGATCCGCGGGGACAGCCCTATTATTGGATCGGGCCGATGCGCGACATCGACGCCACAAGGCCGGGCACCGACATCGCGGTGGTCAATGCTGGCAAGATCTCGGTGACTCCGGTCTTCCTCGACCTCACCCATGTCGCCGCCCTTGAGTCGTTGCGCCGGGTTTTCCCCTGATGGAGCCACCGGGACCAGGCCACGCCACGGCAAAGATCGCGCGGCTTGTCCAGGATCTCCGGCGCCAGGGCGTCACATCGGAACCGGTGCTGGCGGCGATGCGGAGCGTGCCGCGCGACCGGTTCGTGCCCAGCACTTTCGCGGATCGAAGCTGGGAGGACCTGGCCCTGCCGATCGGCCATGGCCAGACCGTCAGCCAACCCAGCATCGTCGGGTTGATGACCCAGGCGCTGGAACTGGATGACCGGCATACGGTGTTTGAGATCGGCACCGGGTCGGGCTATCAAACAGCGATTCTGGCACGCCTCGCTCGTCGCGTCTTCACCATCGAACGGCACAAGGATCTGTGGCGTGAGGCCGATCGGCGGTTTGCCGAGTTGCGCCTGCGTAACGTCACTTCACGCTATGGCGACGGTACCAAAGGCTGGCCCGAGCCGGCGCCGTTCGATCGCATCCTGGTGACCGCCGCCGCCCGCGAAATCCCAACGGCCTTGCTCGATCTGCTCGCATCGGACGGTATTCTGGTGGCGCCGGTCGGGCAGGAGCGCCGCGACCAGGTGCTGACCCGTTTCCGGCGTTCCGCGACCGGATTGATCGCGGAACCTATGGGGGCGGTGCGCTTCGTCCCGCTGGTTTCCGGCCTGCCGCGTGGCGGCATGCTGGCAGCCTCGTGAAGGGGGCGGCGTGATGGGGCGGTTTTCGCGGGTGTCGGCGGTGCTGGCGCTGGGGTTGCTGGCCGCTTGTACGCGGACTGCGCCGCCGGCACCGGTGACCGGTGGATACGCCGGTCAGCGCAGCGCGGCGCCGACCCCGGCCGAGATCGTGAATTCCGGGCCGAGCAGCGTCGTCGTGCAGCCCGGCGAGACGCTCTTCGCCTTGGCGCGCACGGCAAATGTGCCGGTGCGGTCGGTGATCGAGGCCAACAACCTGCAGCCGCCCTATAAGCTGACGACGGGGCAGGTCCTGACCATTCCGCGGGTACGCCAGCACATCGTGCAACCCGGCGAGACGCTGTATTCGGTATCCCGGCAATTCGGCGTGGATTCGACCGCGCTCGCCCGCATGAACAATCTATCGCAGCCCTATACGATCAAGATCGGTCTGCCGCTGGTTCTGCCGGCGCCGGTTGGCGGCGTGCCCGCGACGGCGACCGCCGCGGCGCCGATCCCGCCGGGTGAGGCGGCTGGAACGGCGGGAGGCGGGGCCGTCACCCAATCCTTGGTGCCGCCGCCCGCCGCTCCAGCGACGCCACCCGGCACCGGCCCATCGCCCGCCGATCAGGTCGCCGCCGATATCGCCGCCGAAAAGGCCAGCGAGAAGGCAGGCACCGAGAAAGCGGGCAAACCCGCGACGCTCGCCCCGCCGCCTGCGCCGGCTGTGGCCACCGCGCCGCCACCTCCCGCTGTCGTTCCGCCTGCCGTTCTCGTTCCACCGGCCCAGCCGACCCCGCCCGCCACCGCGGATACGGCGCAACCCACGGATGCCGCGCCGCCCCAGCAGGAGGCCGTGGCGCGCCCAGAACCGCCGCCGGTGGTCGCCGAGCATCGTCCGCCGACAGCGCCGCTGTTCTTTTGGCCGGTGCGCGGACGGGTCATCGCCGGCTATGGAGCGGCCGCGGGCGGTGCCCATAACGACGGTATCAATATCGAGGCACCATCCGGCACGACGGTCTCAGCCGCGGATGGCGGCACCGTCGCCTATGCGGGCAACGAATTGCGCGGCTTCGGCAATCTCATCCTGATCAAGCATGCCGACGGCTGGGTCAGCGCCTATGCGCATAACCGGACATTGCTGGTGAAGAAGGGCGACCATGTGCGGCGCGGCCAGCCGATCGCCCAAGTCGGCGCCACCGGATCGGTCGGCACACCGCAGCTGCATTTCGAGCTACGCCGCGACCGGAGGGCGATCGACCCGCTCGACCATTTGCCGCAATTGAGCAGCGGCGAAAGCTAATCCAGCCGCTTGCGCTGGCGGCCGGCGAGGTCTTGGATGAATTGCCAGGCGACCCGGCCCGATCGGGCGCCGCGTGTCACCGACCATTCATTGGCCTCGGCCACCAACTCGGCTTCCGGCAGATCGAGCCCATAGCGGGCCGCGTAGCCGCGGATCATCGCGAGATAGGTCGGTTGATCGCAGCCGTAGAAGCCGAGCCACAATCCAAACCGGTCCGACAGCGAGATCTTTTCTTCGTTGGCCTCTCCCGGGTTCACCGCGCTCGATCGCTCGTTGTCGATCATGTCGCGGGGCATGAGATGGCGGCGGTTGGAGGTTGCGTAGAGCACGACATTGGCCGGGCGCCCTTCGATGCCGCCATCCAGCACCGCCTTCAGGGATTTATAGGCGGCATCGTCATGATCGAAGGACAGGTCATCGCAGAACAGGATGCAGCGTTCGGCCCGATTGCGCAGCGTGCCGAGCAGTTGAGGCAGCGAGGGAATGTCCTCGCGGTGGATTTCGACCAGTACAAGCCTCGGCGCCTCGGCCGGCAACTCCGCCGCCACCGCGCCATGCACGGCCTTCACCAGCGAGCTTTTGCCCATCCCACGGGAACCCCAGAGCAGGGCGTTATTTGCCGGATATCCGGCGGCGAAGCGCCGCGTGTTGTCGAGCAGGATGTCACGAACCCGCTCGACACCATGCAATAGGCCGAGATCGACCCGATTGACCTTTGGCACAGGCTCCAGTTCGCCGCGCGCCGCATGCCAGACGAACGCCTCCGCGCCCTTGAGGTCGAGCGGGGGGATCGGCGGCGGCGACAGACGCTCGAGAGCGCCGGCGATGCGGGCGAGCAGGGCGTTGGTCGTTTCGGTCTCGGTGGTCACTGACAAAAGTCCTGAGATGGCGTTGGTTGTGGGCGAGGATGGGCCTTTCGGTGGCGGCCGGACGCTAACATATGACGGCTAACGGTCAACCGGTCCGACCTTTTCGGCCAGAGCACCTCTTCGGTCCGGGCACCTCTTCGGTCGGGGCATTGCTCTTTCGAGGCAAGTTGCGTACCTATGGCGACCCATCGGCGAGCAGGGCGTCCGAAGCGTCCATCCGTTGCCATCGGCGCGGATTTCGATCGATGGGCTGGCCGCTCGCCGGCTGGTCGTGTTCCAGGAGTTTGACGTCGTATGTTGATTTCGCCCGCCTATGCCCAAACCGCCGGACTTTCCGACCCGAATGGGATGCTGCTGCAATTCGCGCCGTTCATCCTGATCTTCGTGGTCATGTACTTCCTGCTGGTAAGGCCGCAGCAGCAGAAGGCCAAGGCGCATAAGGCGGCGATGGCGGCATTGCGCCGTGGCGACATGGTGCTGACCTCCGGCGGCATCATCGGCAAGATCGTCCGCGTCCTCAACGACCAGGAAGTATCGGTCGAGATCGCCGAGAATGTCCGGGTGCGCCTGATGCGGTTGACCATCACCGAGGTTCTCGCCAAAACCCAACCCGTCGGCAAAGATACGGGAGCGGATGCGGACGACGACGACGCGACGGATGGCGAGGCGGCCGATGCGCCGGTCAAATCCGCCGTGGAGCCAAAGCGTCGTCGGTCGACGCCGCGCCCGCCGGCCGCCCCCAAGTCGCCCTGAGGCGGTATCAAGCGGTATAAGCCAGCACCATGTTGAATTTTCCTCCCTGGAAGGTCTGGACCGTCATCGCGGTCACGATCCTGGGCGTGATCCTCGCCGCCCCCAATTTCGCCAGCCGCAAGACCCTGGACGGCCTGCCGTCCTGGCTGCCGAAGCAGCAGGTGAGCCTCGGCCTCGATCTGCAGGGCGGCAGCCATCTGCTGCTCGAAGTGGACCTGAAAGGCGTCACGCAGGAGCGGCTCAATGGCGTGCTGGACGGCGCGCGGGCAGCCTTGGTCAAGGCCAAGATCGGCTATGCCAATCTCGCGATCAACGGCGACGCCGTCACGTTCACGCTGCGCGATCAGGACCGCAAAGGCGATATCCCGCAATTGGCGAAGGATATCGACAGCGATCTCGCGGCGACTGTCCAGCCCGATGGCCAGGTTGCGCTGAAATTCACCGATCAGTCGCTGGTGGCGCGCCAGACCGCCGCGGTCGACCAGTCGATCGAGATCATCCGCCGCCGGATCGACGAAACTGGCACCAAGGAGCCGACGATCCAACGTGAGGGCGCCGATCGTATCGTGGTCCAATTGCCGGGCATCGATGATCCGGAACGGGTCAAGGCGTTGCTCGGCCGCACCGCCAAGCTGACCTTCCAATTGGTCGATACCAATGTCAGCCCGGAGGACGCGCGTTCCGGGAAATTGCCCCCCGGGTCGGAACTGTTGCCGGCGGCCGATGCGGCGGGCCGCAGTGGTACGCCCAGCCAATACGTGGTGCGTCGGCGCATCATGGTGGGCGGTGATACGCTGACCGGCGCCCAGGCCACGTTTCAGAACAACGAGCCGGTCATTTCCTTCAAGTTCGATTCCAATGGCGCGCGCAAATTCGGCGACGCGACCCGTGAGAATGTCGGCAAGCCCTTCGCCATCGTGCTCGACGGCAAGGTTATCTCGGCGCCGGTGATTCGGGAGCCGATTACCGGCGGCAGCGGCGTGATCTCGGGCAGCTTCACCGTGCAGAGCGCCAACGACCTGGCGCTGCTGCTGCGCGCCGGCGCCCTTCCGGCGCCGTTGGTCATCCTGGAGGAACGGACGGTCGGTCCCGATCTTGGGGCGGATTCGATCCGCGCCGGGACGATAGCCAGCCTGGTCGCCGTCTCGCTGGTGGCGATTTTCATGGTGCTGTTCTACGGGCTGTTCGGCCTATTCGCCGATATAGCGCTGGTTTTCAACCTGGCATTGCTGTTGGGGGCCTTGTCGCTGCTGGGCGCCACGCTGACCTTGCCGGGCATCGCCGGCATCGCCCTCACCATGGGAATGGCGGTCGATGCGAACGTGCTGATCAACGAGCGTATCCGCGAGGAGATCAAGGCAGGCCGCTCGGTCATCTCTGCCCTCGATACCGGTTTCAAGCGCGCCGTCGCGACCATCGTCGATGCGAACGTCACCCATCTGATCGCCGGCAGCCTTTTGTTCATCCTGGGGTCGGGACCGGTGAAGGGCTTCGCGGTGACGCTGTGCCTCGGCATCCTCACCTCGCTGTTCACGACCCTCCTGCTGTCGCGGCTGTTCGTCGTTTGGTGGTTGAAGCGCACCCGGCCGCAGGCGATCCCGATCTAGAGCGGCCACACCGCCATGGATATTACCCCCGTCATTCCCGCGGGCCGGCAGATCGTCGAGCGCTATGGTTCCGGCGGGTTCCGGATATCCGGTGTCGATTACAGCGGTTCGGTGCTGGTATTCCCTACCGAAACCCTTGGCTGGGATGTGGCGGATTTCGCGGAAGTCACCTCGGAGAGCCTGGGGGCGGTGCGCGATCGGGGCAGCATCGAGATCCTGTTGCTCGGCTGCGGCCGGCGCATGCTACCGGTGCCCAAGGCGATTCGTGCCGAGTTGAAGCAGGCGGGCATGACCGTCGACGCGATGGATACCGGTGCGGCCTGCCGTACTTACAACGTGCTGATCGGCGAGGGCCGGCTGGTGGCCGCGGCGTTGCTGCTGCCACGCTGAGGTCAGGGAATGGGTTCAGCGCCAATGGTCGCCAAGCGGGCGAGTCAGGGCGCGCACCGTGAGAAGCTGCCCCGAAAAGAGCGCCATTTTCGAGGCGATCGAGAACACGGCGATGAAGTCTGGCCACCAAGCGATGAATGCCACCGCGACCACCAGGTTGACCGCCGCTGTCAGGAACGACATCCTGATCACCGATAATGTTGACGATGTCAATTCGGACTGGGGGCTAAATGACGGCGCGGCGTACATCAGGGGTGGGGGGCGAACCGCCCCGGCCCTACCACCATGGCTCCCTTCGAGAGGCCATGCTGCAGGCGGCCGGGCGCATACTCGATCGCGACGGGATCCAAGGGCTTACTCTACGCGCCGCCGCCCGGGAGGCCGGCGCCTCTCACGCCGCTCCCAAGAACCACTTCGATGACCTGACGGGCCTGTTGAGCGAGTTGGCCACCATCGGTTTCAATCGGTTCACCGAGCGCCTGATCACCGCCGCCGAGACCTCTCCCCAGCACCGACTTTCCGCCATCGGTCGCGCCTATGTCGACTTCGCGGTAGCCAGTCCCGGGCTGTTCCAACTTATGTTCCGCAGCGAGCGCCTCGACGTTGATCGGCCGGCCCTGCGGGAAGCTATGCAGCGCGCCTCCGGCGTGCTTTCGGACACGGTCGGTACCCTGCATCCGGAGTCCACCGCCGAAACACCCGCTCTGGCGAAGATTGCCCACATGGTCGCCGCCTGGTCCATGGTCCACGGTTTCGCCATGCTGCTCCTCGATGGCCGGCTCACCCCGATTCTCGAGCGCCTGCCGGAGGGTGACGACGCCACGATCCTGTTGAACGCGATCCTCTGCCGGTGCTGATAGAGCAGTAGCAGGCCCGGCTACAGCCGGGTCCAGTGGATAAACAGGTCCGGAAGTCAGGACAGGTCGTGAAGCGCGCGGCCCGTGGACGTCGTAACCGTGAAATCGGAGAACAGGACTTCCAGCCCGGCGCGCTCCGGGGTGCAGCACATCGGCCCGACTGCGTAGCGTGCGGCGACGGGAAAGGGACAGAGCCGTGTCAGCGGCCAGCGTCGGCCATCCGTCGAGGCTTGCAGGCGCAGCACGCCACGATCGACCGTTACCCTGATCCAGAAATCGGACGCATCGCCGCGAAACGGCCCGGTGGCCCAGTCGGACTGCCCGATCGTCAGGACGCTACCCAGCAGCGCCTCGCCATCCGACAGTTCGATTCCCGCCTTGATCCATGTCGCGTCGTCGAGCCGCACCATGATGCCGGCTTGGTCGTAAAGGCTCTCGTATTGTGCCCTGACGCGGAGTGACGCGGTGAACCCTCCCAGCGCCTCGCACCCGAAGAAGTGACCGCTGTTCCGGGTGAAGCCGTAATGCGTTTCCCGCCAGAAGTCCGTCGCGTAATTTGTCGTAGCGGTAAGGCCATCGGGAACCAGAGCCCATTGATCTGGCTCATTCAGCCAACGGCAGTGCTCAAACATGCGCATCTCGCTCCCGTTTCGTCTATCCATGCAAGGGATGGTGCTAAATACGGTCTCTGCCCCAATCTCTCACAGCGTCGGTCCACTCAGGGCCGAATGCGACGGTACCCATTCAGTCGTACCCGTTTATACCCGTCCGGAGGCTGCCCTGCTCGCGACCTTTCTGCTTCTGCTGCCCTTCGCCGTGTCGATGTCGGCCACGCCCGGTCCCAACAATTTGATGGTGATGGCGTCGGCCGCGACTTTCGGCTATCGCCGGACCATTCCGCATATGCTGGGCATCAGCGCGGGATTTCCGCTTATGCTCCTCGCCGTCGGCTGCGGTCTCGCCAGCGTATTCGAGGCGTATCCGCTGCTGCATCACGTGTTGAAGATCGTAGGTGCTGCCTATCTGCTGTTCCTTGCCTGGAAGATCGCGACCGCCGTCGACGAACGGGATAAAGCGAAGCCGGTGACGGAGGAGGAGGCTGTGGCCCAGCGCTCGCCGCTCAGCTTCTCGCAGGCCGCTTTGTTTCAATGGGTGAACGTCAAGGCCTGGGTGGTGGCGATCGGCGCGGTGACGACCTATACGACGATCGGCGGCGACATCCTGCTTCAGGCCACCGTGATCGCCCTCACTTTCGCCGTGGTATCGTTTCCGTCGAATTCGCTATGGGCCGGCTTCGGGCTGGCGATGGGACGGCTGCTGCATTCAGCCCGATCTCGCCGGGTGTTCAACGTCACCATGGCGGGCCTGCTCGTCGCCTCGCTGGTCCCGCTGCTCGACTGAATAGGGCGCCCAGGCAGCACCTTAACAGTCTCACAAACAAAAAAATGGGGCCGCGAGAAATCCCGCGGCCCCATCCTTGATTAGGTCGTCGTGATGCGGTTATCCGCCTCGACGGATCAACTCACCTTGGCGAGGTTCGCCGCGACGAAGTCCCAATTCACCAGCTTGTCGAGGAAGGTCTGGACGAAGTCCGGCCGGCGATTCTGATAGTCGAGGTAATAGGCGTGTTCCCACACATCGACGGTCAGCAGCGGCGTTTGGCCGGTGGCCACCGGGGTCACGGCATTGGCGGTCTTGGTGATCTTGAGCTCACCCTTATCGAGCACCAGCCAGGCCCAACCCGAGCCGAACTGCGACACGGCGGCGGCCTTGAACTGCTCCTTGAAGGCATCGAGGCTGCCGAACGCCTTGGCGATCTTCTCGGCCAGCGCGCCGCTCGGCGCCCCGCCGCCGCCGGGCTTCATGCAGCTCCAGAAAAAGGTGTGGTTCCAGACCTGGGCGGCATTGTTGAAAACGCCGGCCTTGGATTCATCCTTCGCGGTGGCGACGATGATCTGTTCCAGCGACTGGTCAGCCATCGGGCTGTCCTTGACCAGATTGTTTAGATTGGTCACGTAGGCCTGATGGTGCTTGCCATAGTGAAAGTCGAAGGTCTTCTCCGACATGTTCGGCTCGAGGGCGGTCTTCGGATACGGCAATGGCGGAAGTTCAAATGACATGGCGACCTCGTTGAGTTCTGGCTCGTGAATGCGCAGACACTGATGTCTGCCCAAGGAGATAGGATGGGATGGCCCGCTTGGGAAGCGAAAACATGGGCCGGCCGGTTGGTTGGGCGGGTCCCGTACCTATGAACGCTCTCTGGGTCGAAAATGTCCGTCAGCACGATCACGATCGCTATCTCGCCGCGCTTCTGGCGCCGGCGGAGGCCCGGGATGGATTGATGGCGCTGCTGGGTTTCAATCTGGAGGTCGCCAAGGTCCGCGAGTTGATCAGCGAGCCGCTGATCGGCCAAATTCGCTTGCAGTGGTGGCGCGATGCCATCGACGAGATCTATGCGGGCAAGCCGCCGCGCCGGCATGACGTTGTCCTGGCGCTCGCCCAGGCGATCCAGCGACACGGCTTGACCCGCACCCATCTCGACGCGCTGATCGACGGAAGAGAATTCGACCTGGCAGATGTCCCGCCGGCCGATTGCGCCGAGCTGGAGCGTTATGCCGAGGCGACGTCGTCACGGCTGCTTTTCGCGGCGCTCGAAGTGCTGGACGGCATGTCGCCGGCCGCCTTCGAGGCGGCACGGCATGTCGGGATCGCCTGGGCCTTGACCGGCTTGCTGCGGGCTATTCCGTTTCATGCCGCGGCGAAGCGGGTCTATCTGCCGGCCAATCTCGCGGCCTCGGTCGATCTGCACACCGGCGAGCTGTTCGAATTGCGCCCCACGCCGCAACTATTCGCGGTGGTCGGTGAAATCCTCGATCTGGCACGGCGCCATCTGGTCTCCGCCCGAGCGGAACGCACCGGCATCGCTCGGGCGGCCCTGCCAGCGCTACTGCCGGCGCGGCTCGCCGATGGTTATCTCAAACGGATCGGCAGGGCAGGGGGCAACGTGTTCGCCCCCCTGGTGCAAGCACCGGATGGCCTCGCGGTGCCGAAATTGGCAATCGCCTTGTGGTTCGGTCGGTTTTAATTTCACGCCTCCGCCTATTGACGGGCCGGGAATAGTCGCACTCAATAACCACGCTTACCTGGTACCACGCCACTTGGCGCGAGAAGGGGTGTCTGAGCGCTATGCTGGCTGTCTACGATCCGAACCATGCCCTGCACGCGCCGGCAACCTATGTCATCCGCGGCGCGATCGTGCCGGCACGCGAGAATCCCAGGCGCGCGGAGGCGATGTTGCAGGCTCTGCGCGATGGTGGGCGCGCGGATCGGCGCGCTTGGCTTGCCGACCGTGCTGATCCAGGAAGGCGGCTATGCCGTCGATGCGCTTGGCCGCAACCTGTCCAGCTTCCTGGCTGGTTTCCTCTCCACGCGACCCGCCGAACCACCCCGACCATGACACAGGAGCCGTCCGCATGAGCACGCGCCTGAACTCGACCGCCGAAAGGGACATCACGTCCCTCATCCACCCCTATACCAATCTCGACCGCCACCGTTCGGCTGGGCCGATGGTGATCGCGCGCGGCGACGGCGTGTTCGTCGAGGACGAGAACGGCAAGCGCTATCTGGAAGGCATGGCCGGGCTGTGGTGCGCGTCGCTCGGCTTCAGCGAAAAGCGCCTCGCGGCCGCTGCGGCGCGGCAGATGGATACGCTGCCTTTCTATCATATTTTCGGCGGCCGCTCGACCGGCCCGTCCATCGAACTGGCCGAGCGCTTGCTCGCTATAGCGCCGGTGGGTCTGGAGCGCGTGCTGTTCGCCAATTCCGGATCGGAGGCGAATGATCAGGCGGCCAAGCTGGTCTGGTACTATCACAATGCCATCGGCAAGCCCCGCAAGAAGAAGATCATCGCGCGCACGCGCGGCTATCACGGCGTCACCATCTACGCCGGGAGCATGACCAGCCAGCCGATGAACCACGCCGAATTCGACCTGCCGCTGGGCGGCGTGCTGCGCACCGACTGCCCAAGTCACTATCTCTTTGGCCTGCCGGGCGAGAGCGAGGCCGATTTCGTCGAGCGCATCGTCGGCAATTTGGAGCGGCTGATCCTGCGGGAGGGACCGGACACGATCGGCGCCTTCATCGCGGAGCCGGTGAATGGCGGCGGCGGCGTGATCGTGCCGCCGCCGGGCTATTTCGAGAAGGTGCAGGAGGTGCTGCGCCGCTACGATATCCTGTTCATCGCCGACGAGGTGATCTGCGGCTTCGGCCGTACCGGGCAGATGTTCGGCTGCGACACCTTCGGTATCAAGCCGGATATCATGACGGTCGCGAAAGCGCTTTCCGCCGCCTACATGCCCATCTCGGCCACCGTGATCAGCGGTGCCATCAACGACGCGCTGGTCTCGCAGAGCGCCAAGCTGGGCAATTTCGCGCATGGCTTCACCTATGCCGGCCATCCGGTCGCTTCGGCTGTGGCCATCGAGACGCTCCGTATCTATGAGGAGATGGGCATCGTTTCCGTCGTGCAGCGCGTGGCACGGCATTTCCAGGCGCGGTTGCATGCGCTGGCGGCGCATCCGCTGGTGGGCGAGGCTCGCGGGGTGGGATTGCTCGGCGCGGTGCAGCTCGTCAAGGACAAGACGGCCCGCATTTCCTGCACCTCGGCGGACGGGCTCGATCAGGTGATCACGAACAGCGCGTTGGCAAATGGCGTGATCCTGCGTGCGACGCCGGAAGCCGTCTATCTCTGCCCGCCCCTGATCATCAGCGAGAGCGAGATCGACCTGCTCTTCGACGGGCTGAGTACGGCACTGGATGATGCTCTCGCGCATCTCCGGCGCACCTCGCCCGAGGCGGCGCGTTCAGCGGCGGAATAGGCGGCATGCGCCGTCGCAGCTTCCTCGCCGGTGCCGCCGCGGCGCAGGGAAGCCGCGTGCTGAAATTCGTGCCTCAAGCCGATCTCGGCGTGCTCGATCCAATCTGGAGCCAGGCCTATGTGACGCGCAATCACGGGCTGATGGTGTTCGACACGCTGTACGGAATGGACGACCAGTTCCGCATCTCGGCGCGAAGGGTTGAGATTCAATGACGACACCCCGGTGCTCGGCCGCGACTGCGTCGCCAGCATTCGGCGCTGGGCGGCGCGGGATAGCTTCGGCCAGACATTGCTCGTCTTCACCGACGAGCTCTCCACCCCGGATGACCGCACCATCCGCTTTCGTCTGAAGCGTCCCTTCCCGCTGCTGCGCGCCGCGCTCCGACCGCCTATCGGCGGACGATCAAGGATGTGCTTAGCGGCTTCTCGCTGTTCTGGAACGTAAAGCCGGCCTGATCCCGCTTACGTCTCCTGTTGCGACAACGCCGCCTGCCGATGACTCCCCTTCCAGTACGTCAGCAGAATGCAAACGATCAGGATCGATGCGAGGATCAGGGAAGAACCGACGGTCCCGAAGCCGAGGCCGCCTTGCTTGGGCGTCTTCGTCAGTAGATCCCCTGCCGTCGCGCCGAACGGCCGGGTCAGGACAAACGCCATCCAGAACAGCAGCGTGTCAGAAATCTCCGTGAAGAAGTGCGCGGCGACGATCAGCGCCAGGATACCCGCGATCAACAGCGCACCACCGGCGAATCCCAGCCCCGAACTATCGGCCAGGAAATCACCCAGAGCCGTGCCGAGCGTGTTCGAGAACAAGATCGCCGCCCAATAGAACGCCTCGACCTTGAACGTCGTGATGCGGGTTACCGATAGGGAACCCAGCGAAAAGCGCCACACTGCCAGAATGGAGATGAGAAGTAGGACCAGGATGGTGGTGCCGGTGGCGTAACCGAGACCCAGCGTTCGATCCATGAAGTCCGACATCGTCGTGCCGGCGGTGCTGGTCGAAAGGATCACCGCCCAATAGAGGAAGGGGTGATAGGCTTTCGACGATAGTTGCCCGATCAGGGTAACGACGAAGACGCTGATCAATATGAGCGTACTGATCGCATAGCCGACGTTCAGCGTCATGGACAGAAGATCGCCACCCGTCTCCCCGAGAGTCGTGGCGCAGATCTTCATGATCCAAAACGCGAGGGTGATTTGCGGAACCTTGTTCATGGATTTGGTAATCCTGGCGATACGAGGATGAGGCCGATGTCGAAGGCTCTACCGAAGCCGATCTTCGAGGTGGCGGTTCTAGGACAGCGCTGTCTCGTAATCCTTGAGGAAGCGCGCGAGGTTGACACCCAGATCGCCGGTCAGATAACCGCCTTCCTGGATCAGCACGGTCGGCCGGCGTAAGCCGGCGATCCGCGTCGCGGCGGCGCCGAAGCCCGCTGTCGTCACTTTGAACACGCCGAGCGGGTCCTTCTCATAGGCATCGAAGCCGAGCGAGACGACCAACAGGGCGGGATCGAAATCGGCGATCGCCGAGAGCGTCCGGTCGATGCCGCCGAGGAAAGCCTCGTCACCGCTGCCGATCGCCAGCGGTATATTCAGGTTCGCACCAAGACCCGCGCCGGTACCCCGTTCATCGGCATAGCCGGCGTAGAACGGGTAATAATCGGTCGGATCGGCATGGACCGAGGCGAAGAACACGTCGCCGCGCTCCCAGAAGATGCCTTGCGTGCCGTTGCCGTGATGCACATCGATATCGAGGATTGCGATGCGGCCAAGTTTCTGGGCCGCGTGCTGGGCCGCGATCGCCGCGTTGTTGAGATAGCAGAAGCCGCCCGCCATATCGGCATAGGCATGATGCCCCGGCGGCCGGCACAGCCCATAGGCGATCGGGGCGCCGGTCAGCACCAGTTCGGTCGCGTGCACGGCGACGTCGGCCGCCGCCGTCGCGGCCTCCCAGGTGCCGGTGGAGATCGGGCAGGCGGTGTCGGCGGTGTGCCAGCCGACCAAGCCGATGATGCCGGTCGGGCGGTTCGCCATATGCCGGTTGGGGTGGATGTTCGGCACGATTTCAGCGCCGCCCTCGGGCAGGGATTGCCAGCGTTCGATCGCCGTCTCCAGGAACGTCAGATACTCCGCTGTGTGGACGGCCGCACGTGGCGCTGCACCGAAGCTGTCGGGCGCGACGATCCTGTGCCCGGCGTTGCGCGCGCCGTCGAGCAGGGTGGAGGCACGAGCGGCGACTTCCGGATTTGCCGCAGGCACGCCGCGGCGTAGAAAGTTCTTGGGCTGGTGCCGCACGTGCCGATCCGTGTAAACGATGTCCATGGCTTCTCCTTGCGCTGCGACAAACTACGGTTCGTAGGCTGTTTCGCCAACTTGGGATTTGCCAATGTCTGTTTTTCAAGGAGATCGCCTGATGTCGCGTCCGCCCGCCACGCCCACTGTCCAGATCGATAATCCCCGGATGAAAGTCACGGAATGGCGCTTCCCGCCGGGTGGTGCGACCGGGTTTCATCGGCACGAAATGGACTATTGCGTGGTGCCGATCACCACCGGCACCTTGACGATCGAGGCTGCGAGCGGCACCACCAAGGCGGCTTTGGTGACCGGCAAATCCTATGACCGGCTGACGGGCGTCGAGCACGACGTGATCAACGACAATCCGTTCGAGTTCATCTTCATCGAGGTCGAACTCAAGGCCTAGTCGGTTTGAACTCTTGCGGGGGTGACCCGACGATCCACCCCTTGAGTCACGCTCCGCAATATTGTATGTATACGAACGAATATGGTGTGGATCTGGGTCCGCAACCTCTGGCCGTTAACGGGATAGAATGACGATGAGCGGTGCGCTGGCGCTGGGATATGGCCTGGCTTTCGAGGATCTTTACCAGCGTGACGGGCTGATCAAGCTCGATCGGGCCTTCGTCGAGCATCTCAAGGCGACCGATCCGGCGCTATCCAACCGGCTGATGGCGGCGCGGGCGGCCCCGGAGGGGATGCCGGCCAAGGATGCCTCCGACCTCATCGTCGAGGCCGCCCCGCATGTCGAGGATTTCCTCGGCCAATTGTTCGGCATCGCCGCCGAGGTGACGGCACTGCAGGCCCGCCACGAGGCACTGGCGCCGCTCTATACCGTAAAGCGCCTGTTCGTGCAGCGCCGCGCGGTCAAGGGCATGACGCCGGAAATCGCCGCGGCGATCGACGGCCCGGCCATTGCCGACGAGCTGGAAACGCTTGTCCAGGCGCCGTTGACCGAGGCGAGCTTCGCCGAGCATGTCGCGCGTTGGCTGGAGGACGAGCCCGCCCATGAGGCGGCCCTGAAGCTGGCGCAGGATTACGCTACCTGGGCAACCCTGTCGCCGGCCGGCACCAAGCTGCATAGGGCGGGCGTGCTGTTCAAGGTGCCACACAAGCTCGACCCGGAGCATCTCGTTCCCGTCGAGACCGAGGAGCGCGACGGTGTCACGATGCTGCGCCTGCCGCGCGCGCAATGGCGCCAGCGGCACGGCTTCGCGCTGACCGACGCGGGCACCGATCTGGTCGGCGCGCTCGACCAGGCGAATTACTGCATCTGGTGCCACAACCAGGGCAAGGATAGCTGCTCCAAGGGCCTCAAGGAAAAGACCCCGTCAGCCACCGGGAGCACCTTCAAGACCAGCCCCTTCGGGGTGCCGCTCGCCGGTTGCCCGCTGGAGGAGAAGATTTCGGAGATGAACCTGGTGAAGTCGCGCGGCAATACGCTGGGCGCGCTCGCCATCGTCACGGTCGACAACCCGATGTGCGCGGGCACCGGCCACCGGATCTGCAACGACTGCATGAAGTCCTGCATCTATCAGAAGCAGGAGCCGGTCGACATCCCGCAGGTCGAGACCCGCACCCTGAAGGACGTGCTGGAACTGCCCTGGGGCTTTGAGATCTACAGCTTGCTGACCCGCTGGAACCCGCTGAACTTCGCCCGGCCGCTGCCCAAGCCGGAGACCGGTTTCAAGGTACTGGTTGTCGGATTGGGCCCGGCCGGATTCACCCTGTCCCACCACCTGATGAATGACGGCCACACGGTCGTCGCCATCGATGGCCTTAAGATCGAGCCGCTACCCCCTGAAATCTCAGGGGTTACCGCCCTCGGCCAAAAGGTGCCGTTCGAGCCGGTACGCGACGTAACGGATCTCTATGAGCGGCTCGACGAGCGGGTGCTGGCCGGCTTCGGCGGCGTGGCCGAATACGGCATCACCGTGCGCTGGAACAAGAACTTCCTGAAGGTCATCCGCTTGCTGCTTGAGCGGCGGCGGCAATTCGCGATGATGGGTGGCGTGCGTTTCGGCGGGGCCATCACCATCGACAGCGCGTTCGAGCTGGGCTTCGACCATGTGGCGCTGGCTGCCGGGGCAGGGCGCCCGACCGTGATCCCGATGAAGAACGGTCTCGCCGGCGGCGTGCGACAGGCCTCGGACTTCCTGATGGCGCTGCAGCTGACCGGGGCCGCGAAGCCGGATTCGATCGCCAATCTGCAGGTTCGCCTGCCGGTCGTGGTCGTCGGCGGTGGCTTGACCGCGATCGATACGGCGACCGAATCGCTCGCCTACTACCCGATCCAGGTCGAAAAATTCCTGAAGCGCTACGAAATCCTGGTGGTCGAGCGAGGCGAGCTCGCGGTGCGTATGAGCTGGACCGAGGATGAGCGGCTGACCGCGGACGAGTTCATCGCCCATGCCCGCGCCCTGCGTAACGAAGCCGCCACCGCCGCTGCCGAGGGCCGGCCATCGCGGGCGATCGACCTGTTGAACGAATGGGGCGGCGTCACGCTGGCCTATCGCCGCAAGCTGGTCGAGGCGCCGAGTTACACCCTCAACCACGAGGAAGTGGCGCTGGCGATGCAGGAAGGCATCCGTTTCGCCGAGGGCCTGACGCCGGAGGAGGTCGAGGTCGATGCGCGCGGCAATGCAAGCGCCCTGGTACTGACCCGCGGCGGCGTTACCGGTGAGCGGGTGACCTTGCCGGCACGCACTATCCTGATCGCCGCCGGCACACAACCCAACACGGTGCTGGGCCGCGAAGACCCTGACAATGTAACGGTCGATGGTCGCTATTTTCAGGCGATCGACGAGGAAGGAACGCCGGTTCGCCCGGTGAAGTCCGCCAAGCCCGAGACGGTGAGCGTGCTGATGAGCCTACGTCCGGATGGCAAGGCGATCAGCTTCTTCGGCGATTTGCATCCTTCCTTCGCCGGCAATGTGGTGAAAGCCATGGGCAGCGCCAAGCAGGGCTATCCGGTGGTCAGCCGGATGCTCGCCCGATTGACGCCCGCGGCCCCGGCGCCGACCGAGTTGATCGACCGGCTCAACGACGAGCTGCGCCCGGTGGTGCATGAGGTGATCCGGCTGACACCGACCATCGTCGATGTCGTGGTCCGCGCGCCCCTGGCCGCTCGCGCCTTCCTGCCCGGGCAGTTCTACCGCTTACAAAACTTCGAGGCGACGGCGGAGCGGGTGACCGACCCCGTGGTCGGTACTACGACGCTCGCCATGGAGGGCCTGGCGTTGACCGGCGCCAAGGTCGATCGGGAGCGTGGGTTGCTGTCGACCATCGTGCTGGAAATGGGCGGCTCGTCCGATCTCTGCGCGCATCTGAAGCCCGGCGAGCCGGTCGTGCTGATGGGCCCGACCGGGACACCGACCGAGACGCCGCCGGGCGAGACGGCCTTGCTGGTCGGCGGCGGCCTCGGCAATGCCGTGCTGTTCTCGATCGGCCAGGCGCTGCGCGCCGAGGGCTCCCGCGTGGTGTATTTCGCCGGCTACAAGAAGCTGATCGACCGCTACAAGGTCGAGGAGATCGAGCAGGCCGCCGATATCATCGTCTGGTGCTCGGACGAGGCGCCGGGCTTCACGCCGAGCCGCGCCCAGGACAAGGCGTTCGTTGGCAATATCGTCGATGCGATGGTCGCCTATGCCAGTAGTGCCCTGGGCGAGGCGCCGATCGCGCTCGCCGAAGTCGACCGGATCGTGGCGATCGGCTCCGACGGGATGATGGCGGCGGTGGCGCGCGCGCGGCACGGCGCGCTGGCGCCCTATCTCCGGCCTGGCCATCACGCCATCGGCAGCATCAATTCTCCCATGCAATGCATGATGAAGGAGATCTGCGCCCAGTGCCTGCAGATGCACAAGGACCCGGTGACCGGTGCCGAAACCGTGGTGTTCTCGTGCTTCAACCAGGACCAGTCGCTCGACAATGTCGATTTCGGCAATCTGCGGAGCCGACTGTCCCAGAACGGCGTCCAGGAGAAGCTGACCAAGCAGTGGATCGATCGCTGCCTGAAGGAGACCGGCTGGCGACCATCGCTCGCGGCCGAGTAGGGGGCAGGGAGGCGCCGGACAAGTCGGCCGCCAAGGCTATTGGCCCTTCGGTCCCTTGACACGGCAATATGGACGAACATATTAAATCCATGTCCAAGCCCTCGAACCGAGAAAAGATCCTGACCGAAGGCCTCCGGGTCGTGCATGAGCGCGGGTTCGGGGGCGCCAGCGTCCGCGACATCGTCCAGGCCGCCGGCGTGCCGCAGGGATCGTTCACCAACCATTTCGAGTCGAAAGAGGCCTTCGGGCTTGAGGTTATCGATCTCTATTTCGCCAACAGCCTCAAGGTGATCCGGGAGACTCTTCGCAACGATGCGCTGCCGCCGCTGCAGCGGCTTGGCGCCTACATCGATGTCGGAAAAAACCGGCTCAATCGAGATGGCATGCGAAATGGCTGCTTGTTCGGCAACTTCACGGCCGAAGCGAGCGATCACAGCGAAATCATTCGGCACAGGCTGGTCGAGATCTTCGCGGAGGTGCAGCGATCCGTCGCTTATTGCTTGAGGGCGGCCATGGAAGCCGGCGAGTTGCCCCCCGACTTCGATTGCGATGAGGTTGCGGGCTTTGTGGTCTCGTCGCTGCAAGGCGCCAATCTTCTGGCAAAAGCCCAGCGGAATCCGGAACCAGTGGAGCGCTTCAAGCGCATGCTCTTCTCGAAGGTTCTGCGTTAAAGCCTGATCCTTGGAGGCGCCGATAGATGCCTCAATTCGAGGCGATACCGCAGTATCTCACACCGTAACTATGGACATCCATATTTTCAGCTTGATCGAAAAATACGGATGTCCATATTGAGGCGACCGCGGTGTCTGACGCATCCGACAGGGCGCCTTTCCCCGCGGGTCAGTCCATCCCGTCGATAGCGGCGAATTGGCCTCGTAAGTCCTCGGCCTGTTACATCGCAGCAGATGAAGGAACTCCAAGCCATGACGGAAAAGCCGATAAAAATCCCCGGACCCGACCATCCGATCACGATCGAGGCGAACCCGTCGCGGGTTCTCGTCTCCGTCTCGGGCCGCGTCATCGCCGATACCCGCGAGGCTCTGACGCTCCGCGAGGCATCCTATCCGGCGGTCCAGTACATCCCGCGCAAGGATATCGATATGGCGCTGCTGGAACGGTCGGAGCACGGCACCTATTGCCCCTATAAGGGCGACTGCGCGTATTACAGCATCCCGGTCGGCGGTGAGAGGTCGGCGAATGCCGTGTGGACCTACGAGGCCCCCTTCGCCGCCGTCGCCGGGATCGAGGACCATTTCGCCTTCTATCCCGATCGCGTCGATGCGATAGAGGAACGGCCCGCGCTCTAAAGGCTCGAGTACAGCCCCGTTGCGGCCGGCATATCGGGTCAAATTAGGGATCAATTGTTCTATTATTGAGGAATTCCACGATGACGACACTGGCTGCAAGCGCGCCGATCACGTCCGACAAGCTTGACCCGCATCGTTGGGCGGCGCTCGCGGTGCTGTTGACGGGCGCCTTCCTGGCGCCGCTCGACTTCTTCATCGTCAATGTCGCCATGCCGTCGATCACCACGGGGCTCGGCGCCACGACCGCCGATGTGCAACTGGTCATCTCCGGCTATGCCATCGTCTATGCGGTGTTCCTGATCACCGGCGGGCGCCTCGGTGATATCTTCGGGCGCAAATCCGTGTTCCTGATCGGGCTCGCGGGCTTCGCGCTCGCCTCCGCCTTCTGCGGTCTCGCCTGGTCGCCCCTCTCGCTCATCCTGGCGCGGCTGCTGCAAGCCTTGGCCGCCGCTGCCATGGCGCCGCAAGCGCTGGCCTCCGTCCACGCCCTGTTTCCGGCCCATGAGCGCGGCCGAGCCCTCAGCATCTACGGCGTCACCCTCGGCCTGTCCTCGATCGTCGGCCAGTTGCTGGGCGGTGCCCTGGTCGGGGCCGATATCGGCGGGTTGGGCTGGCGGTTGATCTTCCTGATCAACCTACCGATTTCCATCATCGCCTTCCTGGCCGCCATCCCGCTGCTGCGCGAGACGCGTGGCCGGCATCGCCCCCGCCTCGATTGGGGCGGCATCGTTCTATCGGCCGCGGCGCTTACCGTGCTCGTGCTGCCGCTCGTCGAGGGACGCGAGCGCGGTTGGCCGTGGTGGTCGATCGTCATGCTGCTGACCACGCCGCTTTTCGTCGAGCTGTTCCGGCGCTACGAGATTCGCCTGGCCAAGGCCGGCGGCGATCCGCTCGTCGCCATCGAGGTTTTTCAATCGCCAGGCCTGCTCCGGGGGCTGGGCGCCATCATGACGCTCTATGCCATGGCGACGTTCTTCTTGATCTACTCGATCTATCTCCAGGGTGCACTTGGCTTCACCGCCTTGCAGGCGGGGCTGGCGATCCTACCCTTCTCGGCCGGCTTTCTGACGGGATCGACCTTCAGCCCGCTCTTCGGTCGCTGGATGGGAACGGCGGCACCATCCCTCGGCTTTTTCCTGTCGTCGATCGGCGCGATCGCAACCGCGTTGGTCACCGCCCGCTCTCCCGCCGGAACGGTGCCGCCCTGGCCGCTGATGGCACCGGCGCTGGCATTCATCGGTCTCGGCATGGGCTTCGCTATCCCAACCATGGTCCGGGTCATCGTCGAGCGGGTAGAACCGCATCGGGCGGGGTTGGTCGGTGGGATCGTCAATTCCACCCTGCAGGTGAGCGCCGCCGTCGGCGTGGCCGTGCTGGGCGGGCTCTTCTTCACCGCGATCGGCACGCGTACCGATCCGGCGGCGGTGACCCATGCCTTCTCGATCACCCTCCTGGCGATCGCCGCCTGCCACCTCGGCGGCGCCTTCCTGGCCACCGGTCTCGGTCAACGGCGCCGGGCTTCCTGTCCAGTGAGCTAATGGGTGAGCTAAATGGAAGAGCTAAATCAGACGGCCAGCCGCCGCCCGGAGCGGCAGCGCATCAGCGGCTGGATACGCTCGCCAAAGGCGTCCATGCCGAGGAGGAAATCGTCGAAGGTCAGCATGATGCCCTTCACCCCCGGCATCCCCGCCACCTCGTCCAACATTTCGGCAACCTTTGCGTAGGAGCCGACCAGTGTGCCCATGTTGAAGTTGATCGGCGATGGGGAGCGCTGGATCGCCGCGACCATCGATGTGGCGGAGGGAGCGGTGTCTTCCGCCGCCTTGCCCAGAAGATGTGCCAGCGCGTCCTTGTCGGCGCCGGCATTGTAATGGTCCCATTTCGCCATCGCGGCCGCATCGGTCTCATCCGCGATGACCATGTAGAGGATGTAGCTGCCGACATCGCGTCCGGCACGGCGGGCGTGCTCCTGCATGCGAGCGGGAATGCCGGCGGCCCGGGTCGGCTCATTCACGCCTTCGCCCAGCGCGAAGTTGAAATCGCAATATTTCGCTGCGAACTCCATCCCCCGGTCGCTCTGCCCCGCCGCCACCACCGTGATCGGCGCTTCCGGGCGAGGGCTCAGCTGGCAAGCGTCCATCTGGAAATAGTCACCCCGCAGATCGGACTGCCCGGTCTCCCAGAGTTCGCGCAGGATCCGCACATATTCCGTACTGTAGTCGTATCGCTTGCCGAAATGGTCATCGCCCGGCCACAGCCCCATCTGACTGTATTCGATCTTGTGCCAGCCCGAGACGATGTTGACCCCGAAGCGGCCGCCGGAAATATCGGAAATCGTGCTTGTCATCCGCGCCACGATCGCCGGCGGGATGGTGAGGACGGCGGTCGAGGCATAGAGCTTGATGCGCGACGTCACCGCGGCGAGGCCGGCCATCAGGGTGAAGCTCTCCAGCCCGTGGTTCCAGAATTCGGTTTTCCCGCCAAAGCCGTGCAGCTTGATCATCGACAGTGCGAAATCCAGGCCGAAGGCTTCCGCCTTCTGCACAACCTGACGGTTCAGGTCGAAACTCGGCATGTACTGCGGCGAGTTCGCGGAAATGATCCAGCCGTTATTGTTGATGGGAATGAAGACGCCGATGTCCATGACTGGATCCCGCAAGCTTCGCTTCACCCGAACCAGCAAGGCGCATGCCATCGGTCCCAAAGAGTGCCGGAACCTTCGGTCTGGAAAGGCGCCTTCGCGCAGCTCTCCAGTTCCTGAACGCTATGTCGTTCCGTCCCTGCTAAGTTAGTGGAGCAAGAATAATGCCGTGGCGAGCGAGAGCAGCGCTATCGTCGGCCATGCACCAGCCAGCCGGTAGATGAGGATATCGACCGAGTCGCCGAAACTCATTTGTGGATCTACGGGCACATGGCGGGCCACACATGACACTATGTTGAGCTGCTGCCGGTCTCATGGACGTAGCGTAGGACTGGCGGATGGGGTGGGATTCGAACCCACGGAGAGCTTGCACCCTCGCCGGTTTTCAAGACCGGAGCCATAGACCACTCGACCACCCATCCCACGTCCGCGGTAGCCGGACCGGGTGCCGGGCCGGCGCATTCGAGCGGGTTGTGGCATAGCCGGTTCGATCGGTCTTCGCAAGCTCGCGGCTGTATTCCGGAGCGGGGCCTCGGGGGATAGAGTCGGGGGGGCAGGGCAGCCGGGCCGGCGGTCCCGAGCGGTCGGCGGCGGTCGAGTTTATCCATCCCGCCCGGTACTTGGACGATCCCCCGCCAACCGCATTGCGGGCGGTGCCGCGTTCATGGCACCACATGGCCCATGGGGCGCCACTCCGGTGGTTTTTGCCCGGGATCCGGTTGGGGGACGGCGCGTGCGGGTGCGGTGGCTTGGTCTGGTGTGTGGGGTGGCATTCTTGCTCGGCGGCATGATCGCGCCTGCCTGGGCGGGGGATGCCGATTTCCAAACCTGGCTGCGCGCTTTCAAGGACGAGGCCGCGCAAAGCGGCATCCGCCGCGCCACCATCGACTCGGCTTTCACTGGCGTCGCTCCCATCCCAAAGGTTCTGGAACTCGATCGGCACCAGCCGGAAAGCACCATCACCTTCGACGACTACATCGCGCGCGTGGTGTCGCCCGGCCGGGTCGATAATGGCCGCAAGGCGCTCGACGACAACCGCGCGCTGCTGACCGATATCGGCAGCCGCTATGGCGTGCAGCCGCGCTTCATCGTGGCGCTTTGGGGGATCGAGACGGATTTCGGCAAGGTCTCGGGCACCTATCCGGTAATCGGCTCGCTCGCCACACTCGCCTATGACGGCCGGCGCAGCAGCCTGTTTCGCGGCGAATTGCTGGCCGCTCTCAAGATCATCGATCAGGGTCATATCAAGCCGTCGGAGATGCTGGGCTCCTGGGCCGGCGCCATGGGCCAAACCCAGTTCATGCCGTCGACGTTCTTGAGCTACGCGGTCGATTATCGCGGGCACAACAAGCAGGATATCTGGAACGATCGCGGCGACGCGCTCGCCTCGATCGCCAATTACCTCAGCCATCTGGGCTGGAATCCCGAGATCGGCTGGGGCACTCAGGTGGTGCTGCCGCCCGGCTTCGACACCAAACTGGTGTCGCTCGACATCGATAAGCCGATCGAGGAATGGCGAGCGTTGGGCGTCACGACGCCGGACGGCGCGCCGGTGCCTGGCCGCGATCTGCGCGCCTCCATCGTCCGCCCGGGCGATGCCACCGGCCCGTCGCTGCTGGTCTATTCGAACTACCGGGCCATCATGAAATGGAACCGGTCGCTCTACTTCGCCACAGCCGTCTCCTACCTTGCCGAGCGCATTGGGAATTGATAGCGTGCCTACCATATGCAGCTGTGAATTAGGGGTATGTCTACTAAATCATGCGGAGACATCCCCTGTTAAGGCTTTCCGCCATGGCGCTGCTTTGCATGCTGGCGGCCGCTTGCGCGTCCCGTCCGGCACCCAAGTCGAGCGAGACGGAGCAGGGCGGCCGTAATTTCTACAAAGTCGGCGCGCCCTATCAGATTGCCGGAGTTTGGTATTATCCGGCTGTGGATTTCAGCTACGATGAAACTGGTATCGCCTCGTGGTATGGCGAGGCGTTTCACGCCAAGACGACCGCCAATGGCGAGGTGTTCGATTTGAACGCGCTGACCGCCGCCCACCGGACCCTGCCGCTGCCCAGCATCGTGCAGGTCACCAACCTCGACAATGGTCGGGTGGTCGAATTGCGGGTCAATGACCGTGGGCCGTTCGCCAGCAACAGGATCATCGATATCTCGCGCCGGGGCGCGCAGCTGCTGGGGTTCGAGCAGACGGGTACCGCCAAGGTGCGCGTCCGAATCTTGACGTCGGAGAGCATCCAGGCCGCCAGCCTTGCCAAGTTGAACGGCAGTCCGGATCAGCTGCCGGTCGAGACGCCGCGCGCGGCCCCCCGCGACCAGGTCGTGGCGATGGCCCTCGCTCCCAACGGCAAATCATCCGGAGCCGCCACAGCCACCCAAGCGTCGCCGCCCGCGGCACCGGTCGCGGCGGCACCCGCCCAACCGGCCATCGTGCCGCCGGGGCCGCCGCTTCCCAATACCGTCATGGTCGTTCCGGTGCGGCCGTCCAGCATCTATGTACAGGCCGGCGCGTTCACCCGCGTCGATAATGCGGCGCAGCTGAAGGCGCGGCTAAGCCCGCTGGGCGCCGTGGCGATTACCTCCGCCAGGGTCGGCGGCATCGATTTCTTTCGGGTTCGCATCGGGCCGGTCGCGTCCGTCGATCAGGCCGATGCCCTGCTGACCAAAGTCTCCGCCGTGCCGGGCGCCGCCGAAGCCAAGATCGTTGTCGATTAGGTCGAACACCATGCCGATTTGCCCCCTACCTCAGCGCCCCTTACCCCTGCGAAAGAACCTCGTCATGACGCGCGTCACCGATTCCCGGTTTTCGGCCATATCCCTGATGTCGAGGGCGCTGGTGCTGGTGGCGCTGCTGTTGATGCCGTCGATCGCGCGGGCGCAGATCGATACGGATGCGAAATATGTCTACATCGTCGATGCCAAGACCGGCACCGTATTGATGGACAAGGGCGGCGAGGAGCGCATGGCGCCCGCCTCGATGAGCAAGATCATGACCGCCTATCTGGTGTTCGACCAGTTGAAGCAGGGCAAGCTTTCGCTCACCGACGAGCTGACGGTGAGCGAAAAGGCCTGGCGGATGGGCGGCTCCAAGATGTTCGTGCCGTTGGGCGCGCATGTGAAGGTCGAGGACCTGATCCGCGGCATGCTGATCCAATCCGGCAATGATGCCTGCATCGTGCTGGCCGAAGGCATCGCCGGGTCCGAGGAAGCCTTCGCCCTGATGATGAACAAAAAGGCTGGGGATCTCGGCCTGACCGGCAGCCATTTCGCGAACTCCAATGGTTGGCCGGATCCCGGCGATTATATGACGGCGAAGGACTTGTCGACCCTGGCGCTGCACACCATCCGCGACTTTCCCGAGTATTATCATTACTTCTCGGAAAAGGAGTTCGTCTATAATGGGATCAAGCAGGGTAACCGCAACCCGCTGCTGTACAAGACGGTCGGTGCCGATGGTCTGAAGACCGGCCATACTGATGAGTCCGGGTTCTCGCTGACCGCCTCGGTCGTGCGCGGCGAACAACACATCATCGCCGTGATGTCCGGCATGAAAAGCATGAAGAACCGCGCTCAGGACACCGATCGCGTGATCGATTGGGCCTTCCGGGAATTCGGCAACTACGCGTTGTTCAAGCAGGGCGACACTGTCGACGAGGCCGATGTCTGGTTGGGCGTCAAGAACAAGGTGCCGCTGGTCGCGGCGCGCGACGTCGCTGTCACCCTGCCCAAGCGTCTGCGCAAGGACATGAAGGTGACGGTGACCTACGACAACCCGATCGCGGCCCCGATCGCCGCCGGCCAGACGGTCGGCAAGCTGGTGATTTCCGCGCCGGAAGTGCCTCCGGTCGAGGTGCCGCTGGTCACCGGCGCCGCGGTCGACCGACTGGGTCCGATGGGCCGGCTCGGCACGGCGGTGGCTCAGCTCGTCCTGGGGAGCAAACGCTGAGGTCCGGTGACGGCCTCGGTTGACGCTGCCATGGGAGTGCCGGGTCCAGGTCGCTTCATCACCTTGGAAGGCGGCGAGGGGGCGGGCAAGTCGACGCAGCTTCGCCTGTTGGCCGACGGGTTGACAGGAGCGGGCCTCTCTATCCTGGCGACGCGAGAGCCGGGTGGCTCGGCCGGTGCGGAAGAGATCCGCGGTTTGCTGCTCGGCGGGGGCGTCGGGCGCTGGGATCTGGTGACCGAGGCGCTGCTGATGATGGCGGCGCGGCGCGACCATGTGGAGCGGACGGTGCGTCCGGCACTCGCGGCGGGCGTTTGGGTGGTCTCCGACCGTTTCGAGGATTCGACACGTGCTTATCAGGGTGCCGGCAGCGGCCTCGATCCGAACATCATCGGCGATCTATCTCGGATCGCCTGTGAGGGCCTGGCACCGGATCTCACTCTCATCCTCGATCTACCGGTATCGATGGGCCGGGCCCGTGCCGCCGCGCGGCATGCCGGTGCCGATCGTTTCGAACAGCGCGACGACGCGTTCCATGAGCGGGTTCGTGCGGGATTTCTCGCAATCGCAGCCGCCGAGCCCGGCCGATGCGCCGTGATCGATGCCACGGCGGCACCTGCCGAGGTCGCGTCCGCCATCAGGGCTGTCGTGCAGGCCCGCCTCGGCATCTCCTGGTAAGACGCCGATGGCCTCACCGCAAACCACCGATGACGAGGCGCCTGATCCCTTCGCCCCCCGGCGCAATCCAACGCTGATCGGCCATGGGGCGACGGAGGCGGCCCTATTGGCGGCGTCTGAAAGCGGTCGATTGCCGCACGCGATCATTCTGGGGGGGCCACGCGGCATCGGCAAAGCCACTCTGGCCTTCCGGTTCACCCGGTTCCTGTTGGCGGGGGACAGTGCGGGGGACGGCCTGTTCGCTGCCGCGCCGAAGACGGATCTGGCGATCGATCCCGAGCATCCGACCGCCCGTCGCGTCGCCGCCGCGGGCCATGCGGATCTCCTGACCGTCGAGCGTGGTCTCGATCCGCGACGCAAGCGGATGCGCAGTGAGATCGTCGTCGACGATGTGCGGGAGATCGCATCATTCCTCCGCCTCACTTCCGCGGAGGGCGGTTGGCGTATCGTCGTCATCGACAGTGCCGACGAGATGAATCGCAATGCTACCAATGCCTTATTGAAGGTTCTTGAGGAGCCTCCGCGGCAAGCCCTGTTGCTGCTGGTGTGCCACGCACCCGGGCGGTTGCTGCCGACCATCCGGTCGCGGTGTCGCCTGTTGCGGCTGGAACCACTCGGTGAGACGGCGGTGGTCGAGCTGCTGCGGCAACACCGTCCGGCGCTGCCGCTCGGCGAGGCGACGGCGCTCGCCCGGCTGAGCGAAGGGAGCATCGGTCGGGCGATCGATCTGGCCGATGCGGGGGGCGTCGACCTCTATCGCTCGCTGCTCGGGTTGCTGGGCGAGTTGCCACAACTCGATGTCGCGGCGCTGCATCGGCTGGCCGAACGGGTTGCCGCCAGCGATGATAGCTGGCGCACCTTTGTCGAGCTGCTGACCGGTTGGCTCGCCCAGCTGGTGACGCGCGCCGCCGGCGACGGCATCTCCGACGCACCGGAAATCGTCCCGGGCGAGGCGACGCTGGGCGCCCGGCTCGCCACTCGCCGCCGCCTCGACCAATGGGTCGAGGTTTGGGAGGGGCTGCGCATGCTGTTCAGCCGAGCGGATGCCGTCAACCTCGACCGCAAACAGGTCGTGCTCGACGCGTTTCTGAGCCTGGAAACAGCCGCGCGTTAGCCATAAGCTGTTGACACGCCCATGATCGTTGGTCAGCCTTCGCGCATGTCGTTCGACGCTCACATCGCTTCATCATCGCTGCAGGCCTGGACCTGGTGGTGGCGTTTGTCCGTGGGCAACCGCGACGGCTGATTATGTGTATCAGCGGTTCGTTCCGGCAGCCCACCAACGTTTTGGTGGGCTTTTTTTATGTTCAAAAATCCAGCTTGGGCGGTGGGTGGCAAATGCTCGACGAAGTGTCGCAAAGAGAAGCCGGTGGAACGATCGACGTTCATCTTAAAACCTACCCGATGGAGTTTCGGGAGCCCTTCCAGGCTTACCTTTCGTGCCGGGATCTCTTTGGCCCGGAAAGCGCATTCCTGCTCGAATCACTGTCCGGGCCGCGTCAGGATGCCAGATCGGCAACCGTCGGCTTTCGGCCGCTGCTCACCGTCGAAATCCAAAACTGTCGTGTCAGCCTTTCCGGCGAGACCAAAATTGTCGATATCGTTTCGCGGGCGATAGAACAATCGGGAAGCGTCCATATTGGAAGCGGTGATATAACTATCGAAGAGAATGCCGATTTGTGGAAAATTCTCCGCGTCATTCAAAATCTATTCACCGTCGATGGTAAAACGTCGGCGGATTCATACAGTTTTGGATTCTTTGGGTATTTTGGCTACGATACCGTTCGCTTCATTGAAACCTTGCCCCGCAAGATCGAAGCCCGCGATGGTGCGCCGGATATTTGCCTGTCGGTATTCGAGGGCGTAATCAAGTTTGACTTGGCGAACCGAACCGCCGAACTGATCAAAGCCGACTCCACTCTCTGGGCACCGACCCCTCTCGACGACATCACGCGGCATCTTGCCGGGGAAACCCTCTCGGAGATCCGGGACGACATTCCCGAAGTTCCCGCGCCCCTATCGATTTCAGACTCGATCACGCAGCAGCGCTATGCGGAAATCGTCCAGCAAGCGCTGTATCACATCGGCATCGGCGACATCTATCAAGTCCAGCTTGGGCATGAGCTGACTATCCGTTCAGCGGCGGACCCCCTGGCTGTCTACCGTCGCCTGCGTGCCAGAAACCCGGCCCCCTACATGTATTTGGCCCAGCTGGGCAGCGCCACGCTGATCGGGGCGAGCCCCGAGGTGTTCCTGCGTGCCGAAGCGGGTACGATCACGATGCGCCCCTTGGCCGGAACCATCCGGCGTGGCCGCGACGACGAGGAGGACGCCGCGGCCGCCGCGAAGCTTCGCGCGGATGAGAAGGAAATCGCCGAACACGTCATGCTCGTCGATCTGTGCCGCAACGATATCGGTCGCATCTGCATCCCTCGGACGCTCGCCGTCACCGAATTGCTGGCCATCGAGAAGTATTCGCATGTTTTCCACCTCGTCTCGAACGTGATCGGCAAGGTGTCGGAAGAGATCGATATCTACGATGCGATCGCGGCGACCTTCCCGGCGGGCACCATGACCGGCGCGCCGAAGGTGCGGGCGATGGAGATCATCGAAGAACTCGAAACCTCGCGGCGCGGCGTCTATGCCGGCGCGGTCGGGCTGATCGACTTCTCGGGATATGCGAATCTCGCCCTGTGCATCCGAACGGCGATCCATGACGGTCGCGACTACGTCATCCGGGCGTCCGCCGGCATCGTCGCCGATTCCCATCCCGACCAGGAATGGCGGGAAACAAGGTCGAAACTCGGCGCCACCTATTGGGCGATCACCGGTACGGAGTTGACGCCATGAAAGCGCTTCTGATCGATGCCTATGACAGCTTCGTCTACATCATCCGGCAATATCTGTTGGAGGCGGACATAGACACCCGGGTGATTCGCAATGACCGGATCTCACTGGCCGATATTGACGAGATGGCGCCCGATTTTATCGTCCTGGGTCCCGGTCCGGGTCATCCGGCGGACGCTCATTATGTGGAGATCATCGAGCGCTTCGGCGGCGGCATCCCCATCCTCGGCGTCTGCCTCGGCCACCAGGCCATCGGTCTTGCCTTCGGCGGCACGGTGCGGCGGGCGACGCATCTCATGCACGGCAAGACCAGCCTTGTCGTCCATGACGGATCGGGCTGCTTCCACGGTCAGAAGCGGCCGCTCCGAGCGACACGCTATCATTCGCTCATCGTGGAGCGCGAAACACTCCCGCCCTGCCTGACCGTCACGGCCGAGGCCGCCGATGACGGCTACATCATGGGGCTAAGGCACGCGACCCTGCCGATCGAATCGGTTCAGTTCCATCCGGAAAGCATCTGCACCGAAGCGGGCCCGAGCCTGTTCACAAACTTCGTCACGCGCCACGTCTCCCATACATGGGATTAGCCCAGCCGGGTCAACCGAGGTCGGGGATCCCCAGCATCAAGCCGATGTTCTGGATCGCCGCGCCGCAGGCGCCTTTGCCCAGATTGTCCAATTGCGCGACGACCAGAGCCTGTTCGGTCTTCGGGTTCCAGACGACATGGATATCGAGGAAATCCGTGCCGGCGAGGCCGTCCGCCTCGATCTTTTCGCCGGCGCCCTTGCCTTCGAGGCGCAGCAGCGGGCGAACGCGCACTTGGCTCTTTGCCGCGTAATGGTCCTGATAGATCCGGTGAAGCTCAACCCCGGAAAGGTTTTTCGACAGGTCCCACAACTGCAGCGGCAGATTGACCAGCATGCCGCGCGGGAAGCGACCGACGCTCGGCACGAAGAGCGGCGGCTTCGCCATGCCCGAATGATGCCGGATCTCCGGCACGTGCTTATGTTCGAAGCTCAGGCCGTATTCGTACAACCCCGTATCAAGATAGCCGGGCGCCGCCTTGTCCTCGAAGGCGGCGATCAAGGATTTGCCGCCACCGGTATAGCCGGACACCGCGTTCAGCATCACCGCGGCATCGGCGGGCAGGGCACCGGCCTCGATCAAGGGGCGGAGGAGGGCGATGCCGCCGGTCGCGTAGCAGCCAGGGTTGGTGACCCGCGCCGCCTCGGCGATCAGGGTCGTCTGACCCTCGGTCAGTTCCGAGAAGCCAAAGACCCAATCCGGGTGGGTCCGGAATGCGCTGCTGGCATCGAGAACGCGGACGGCCGGATTTTCGACCATGCCGACCGCTTCGATCGCGGCGTCATCCGGCAGGCAGAGTATCGCGAGGTCGCAGCTGTTCAGCGCATCCTCGCGCGCCGCGGGATCCTTGCGCCGCTCGGGAGCGAGCCGCAGGATCTCCAGATCCGGCCGATCATGCAGGCGGTTGGCGATCACCAGACCGGTGGTGCCGCTTTCGCCATCGATGAACACGCGCTTAGGCATGCCGCAATCCTTTCAATACGCCGTCAGGATTCTTATATACTAATGCACAAGCGGCGACTCCTGCTTAGGCGGAAAAGCTCCATCTCACCCTCAGCAAGGCGCGCCGCCTATTCCCGGCCGGTGCCATAACGGGAGACCAGGATGTCCGGCGAGCCGGCCTTCTACATCACGACGCCGATCTACTACGTGAACGACAAGCCGCATATCGGCCACGCGTACACGACGCTCGCCTGCGACGTGATCGCCCGGTTCATGCGGCTCGACGGCTATCGGGTGCGGTTTTTGACCGGCACCGACGAGCACGGCCAAAAGATCGAGCGCGCCGCCGCCGTCCAGGGGCTGACGCCACTCGCGTTCTGCGACCGGGTCTCGGAGAATTTCCGCCTGCTGGCTGCCTCCCTGAACTGCAGCCATGACGATTTCATCCGGACGACGGAACCCCGGCATATCGCGGCCTGCCAGGCGCTGTGGCAGACCTTGCTCGACAAGGGCGAGATCTATCTCGGCTCCTATGCCGGCTGGTATGCCGTGCGCGATGAGGCGTTCTATACCGAGGCCGATCTCGTCGACGGCAAGGCACCGACCGGTGCGCCGGTCGAATGGGTCGAGGAGCCCAGCTATTTCTTCCGCCTGTCCGCCTGGGGTGATCGGCTACTGGCGCTCTACGAGGCCAATCCCGGTTTCATCGGCCCGGACAGCCGGCGCAACGAAGTACTGAGCTTCGTCAAATCCGGCTTGAAGGATCTCTCCGTATCGCGCACCAGCTTCAGTTGGGGTGTGCCGGTACCGAACGATCCGGCACATATCATGTATGTCTGGCTCGACGCGCTGACGAACTACCTCACCGAGCTCGGCTATCCGGACGAAACATCAGCCGATTTCAAGCGCTTCTGGCCGGTTGCTCACCATATTGTGGGCAAGGACATCCTGCGTTTCCACGCCGTCATTTGGCCGGCCTTTCTGATGGCCGCGGAGTTGACGCCCCCTAAATCGGTGTTCGCCCATGGCTGGTGGACCAATGAGGGGCAGAAGATCTCCAAATCTCTCGGCAATACGATCGACCCGTTCGAGCTGATCGAGACCTATGGGCTCGACCCCGTGCGCTATTTCCTGATGCGCGAAGTACCGTTTGGCGGCGATGGTGATTTCTCGCATCGGGGTATGGTCACGCGCATCAACAGCGATCTCGCCAATAATCTGGGCAATCTGGTGCAGCGGGTGCTGAGTCAGGTACAGCGGAACTGCGACGCCCGAGTGCCGGCGATCGTCAATCCGACCGAGGACGACGAAAGGTTGCTGGCCGCCGCCCATGGCCTGCTGCCGGAGGTGCGCCGCGCGATCGGCGCCCACCAGCCGCATCTGATGCTGGCGGCCTTGTGGGAGGTCGTCGACGCCGCCAACAAATACGTCGACACGCAGGCGCCTTGGGCCTTGAAGAAGACCGATCCAGCCCGCATGGCGACCGTCCTGGCGGTGCTGATCGAGGCGATCCGCCATGTGGCGATCCTGCTGCAGCCGGTCATGCCGACCGCCGCCGCCCGTATCCTCGACCAGTTGGGTGTCAGGCCGGAAGGGCGCGGGTTCGGGGCATTGACGGCCGGGCCGATCGCGGTCGGTACGGTGCTGCCGCCACCCCAGGGGGTATTCCCCCGAATCGAGGCGCCGGCCGCCTGATGGAGCCGGTTTGGGTAGACAGCCACTGCCACCTCGATTTTCCGGATTTCGCCCCGGAACGGGACGAGGTGATCGCCCGGGCACGGCGGGCCGGCGTCGGCACGCTGCTGACCATCTGCACCAAGGTGACCGAGTTCGATCGGGTGCGCGCCATCGCCGAGACCGATCCGAATATCTGGTGCACCGTCGGCATCCATCCGCATGAGGCGGCGGCCGAGCCGTCGCTTAACGCTGAGCAACTGGCGGCGCTGACCCGGCATCCGAAGGTCGTCGGCATCGGCGAATGCGGCCTCGACTATCATTATGACAACAGCCCGCGCGCGCAGCAGGCGGCTGTGTTCCGGGCGCATCTCGTCGCGGGTCGGGAGACCGGGCTGCCGATCGTCGTCCATACCCGCGAGGCGGATGAGGATACCGCGGCGATCCTGTCGGAGGAGAGCGGGGGCGGGGCGCTGCGCGGCGTGCTGCACTGCTTCACCTCTGGCCGGGCTTTGGCCGAACGCGCCCTGGAGCTCGGCTTCTCGATCTCGTTCTCCGGCATCACCACCTTCAAGAACGCGGCAGCGCTGCGCGAGATCGCCCGCGATGTGCCGCTCGATCGGCTGTTGGTCGAGACCGACGCACCCTATCTGGCGCCGGTGCCGATGCGGGGCAAGCGCAACGAGCCGGCCTATGTGGTGCATACCGCGACCGCGCTGGCAGAGCTGCGCGGCATCGCTCCGGCCGAGTTGGCACGGATCACCACGGCGAATTTCTTCCGGCTGTTCGATAAGGCAGCCCCGCATAAGGCATCAAACTTGGATTCGGCCGGTCGATGAGAATCCGCATGCTGGGCTGCGGCGGCTCGCAAGGCGTGCCGTCATCCGCCGGGGAATGGGGTGTTTGCGATCCGAGCGACCGGCGCAACCATCGCACCCGGCCGTCGATCCTGATCGAGGCGGAGACGGCTTCACCCGATCCAGCCGACAATCCAGCCGGCCAAATTTCCACCCTGCTGGTCGACACGACGCCGGATCTGCGCCTGCAGCTGGCCGATGCGGGGGTGCGGCGGCTCGATGGGGTGATCTATACCCATGCCCATGCCGATCATCTGCACGGCATCGACGATCTGCGGCCGATCAACAAGCTTATGGGCGCGCCGATTCCGATCTGGGCGACCGCCCAGACGATCGGCGAGATCCAGCAGCGTTTCGGCTATGCCGTGCAGCCGGCCTTGCCCGGCAGCAGTTTCCATCGGCCGACCCTGACACCGCATTTGATCGGGGGCCCGTTCAAGGCCGCCGGCATCCCGATCCATCCCTTCAACCAGGATCATGGCCATAGCACCTCGCTCGGCCTGCGCATCGGCAATTTCGCCTATTCAACCGATGTGGCGACGCTCGACGAGGCTGCGTTCGAGGTCTTGGCCGGCATCGAGGTCTGGATCGTCGATTGCCTGCGTATCGCACCGCACCCGACCCATAGCCATCTGGAACGCACCCTGAGCTGGATCGCCCGGCTGCGTCCGCGACGAGCGATCCTCACCCATATGGATTTCTCGATGGATTACCGCACGCTGTGCGAGATGCTGCCGGCGGGGGTCGAACCCGGCTTCGACGGGATGGAGATCACGCTTTAAGCGGCTTGCTCTCCCGATGTGGCAAGCCGGTCCGGATGATAGGGCGCCAGCAGCGGGTCCCGGACGTCTTCCAGCAGTTCTTGCGTGGCGAACAGCCCCATGGCGGGCGCCAGGGTCATGCCGGAATGCATCACGGCGACATAGAGGCCTGGCTTGCCGCCCGGCCGCCCGACCGCCGGAAAACCATCGGCCGGGATCGGACGATACCCCACCGTGTGGAAATCGAGTTCGATCGCCTCGGCACCCCGCACCATGGCCTGCATCTTGGCGTGCAGCAGGCGGGCCTTTTCACCAGCCTGGTCGGCCGGATCGGCGCCGCCGTAATCCGATCCGGCAAGCAGGCGGCCCGCCGCAGTCTGCCGGATATGACACCCCATGGACAGCACGAGACCGCGCACCAACGGTCCCGTCGGCTTCGAGCTGACGAGCAGGCCCGGGCGCGAGTCCATCTTCAGGGTCACGCCGATCGTGTCGAGCAACTGCGCCGTCTTGGCACCAGCCGCCACGACCACCTCGTCCGCCGAGATGACGCCGGCATCGGTCATCATCCCGGAAACGCGCCCGCCCTCGGCGATCAAGCGTTTCACCTCGGTGTTGTGGAGGATCTTCGCACCTGCGGCTTCCGCTGCCGCCAGCATCGTCCGGGCGGCGGGCAGGGGATCGACCATGCCCTCCTCGGCCACGTAAAGGGCGAGCTCCGGCGGGTTCCTCAGATTGGGCTCGATCTCCAGCGCCTCGGCCTTGCCGACGCGTCGAATGCCATAACCCCAGCGCCCATGCTCGGTCGCATAGGCTTCGAGTTCGTCCGGGGGCAGATCCCAGAGCAGCCCACCGCACCATTTGACGCCGAGCCCCGGCAACTCGCGCTCCAGGCGCCGCCATTCCCGCAGCGATCGGACGCGCAGGTCGAAATAGGGCTTAGGATTGCCCCAGGTGGCATTGAGCCAGGCGAAGGAGTTCGGCGTCGCCACACCGCCGCCATCACCGCTGTCGAGTACCGTGACAGCACAACCAGCCCGCGTCAGATGCCAGGCGATCGAAGAGCCGACGATACCCGAGCCGACGACCAGAACTGTCTTTTTCGCCATGTCCACTCCATCCGAGGAAGACCCAAGACTGGCCGGATTTAGATCCGATGACAAGGCAAACGCCTGCTGGACTGAAACCCCATCCTATCCAAGAGGTGTGATCTCCAAGATACCCTTCTGCAGCATCGCCAGTGTATCGAGCCGGCTTTGGCGAATGAGATCTTCGGTGATCCGGCTGGCTTCGGCATCGTTCCGGAGGTCGATCGCAGCGATCAGGGCACGGTTCGCGGCGACCGCCGTTTCCATGAAGCCGGATGCGCCGCGATAGGCGCAGTAGCGGTAGCGCAGGGCCAGTTTGTCGACGACGGAGAGCAAGCGCCGCAGCACCGGATTGCCGCAATGGGCGTGCAGCGTGTCGGTGATCGCCACGTTGGCGGTGAAGGCGGCGAGCGCGTCGCCGCGCTGCTCCGCATCGGCCATCTGGGTCAGTGCCGTGCGCAGCGCCGCCATGGCCTCGGCATCCGCATGCCGGGCGGCACCGGCCGAGGCGAGCGCCTCCAGGGGTGCCCGGCACACGCAGATGGCGTCGAAATCACCCGCCGACATCGGAGCCACCATGCTGCCGCGCCGGGGCAGGCGCAGCACCAGGCCGTCGGCCTCCAACAGCCGCATGGCTTCGCGGATCGGCGACCGGCTGACGCCGAACCGCCGGCTGATATCGTCCTCGATCAACCGGGTTTCCGGGGGAATGCGCAACGTCACGATGTCCGCCTCGAGACGCTGGGCGATCTCCCGGCCGAGCAATTCGGGCGTCGATAGATCGTGAGCGGGCGGGGACAGATTTCGGACGGCACCTGAGGGTGGCACGAGCATGGGAATTTTTCCGGATAAGCTGGCACACAGGTTGCGTATTTTGTCAGCGCGGATCAAATTGGATACAATCGACGAAGATCAATACATGAAGCTGGGCAATCCGTGAAACTGGGAAAGATCGCCATGTCCGCGATGGCCGAAACCGCCGTCTTGAGCAGCCTGCCGATCATCGATCTCGGTGGCCTGGGTGGTGATGCGCAGGAGCGGGCTATCGCCCACCAATTGGATGAAGCGTTTCGCTCGATCGGCTTTTGCTATTTCAGCAATATCGGCATCGATCCCGAGCTGTTGGGCGGCGTGTTCGCGGCGTCCCGGCGCTTCCACGCGCTGCCGGAGGCGGCCAAGCGGGCGTTGACGATCAACGACTTCCACCGCGGCTATATGGCCCCCAATACCTCGCTGATCGCGACCTCGTCGGTCGCCAAGGTCACGCGCCCGAATTTCAGCGAATCCCTCATGGTCATGCATGAGGTGGCGCTCGGCGATGCCCGCTTCGGCCAGCCCCTGCAGGGGCCAAACCAATGGCCGGACGCCGTGCCGGGTTTCCGCGACGCGGTAATCGCCTATGACAGCGCGATGCACGGGTTTTGCCAGCGGCTGCTGCGCCCGCTGGCCCTGGCTCTGGGGCTGCCGGCGGAGTGGCTGGAGCCGTTCTTTCGCCGTCCGACCACCTTCCTGCGCCTGCTGCATTACCCGCCGCAACCGCCGGATGCGGCATCCGATGCCTTCGGTTCGGCGCCGCATACCGATTACGGCGTCATCACCATCCTCGCCCAGGATGATTCGGGCGGGCTGGAGGTGCGGCGGCGCGACGGTACCTGGCTGGCGGCCCCGCCGATACCGGGCACTTTCGTCGTCAATGTCGCCGACATGCTGTCGCGCTGGACCAATGGGCGCTGGCAGTCGACGCCGCACCGCGTCAAGAATATCTCGGGTAAGGACCGGTATTCCTGCCCGTATTTCTTCGATATGGACATGAATGGCATCGTCGAATGCCTGCCGGGTACGGGCGAGCCGAAGTTTCCGCCCGTGCGCTACGGCGACTACCTGATGGAACGGCTGAACAAGAATTACACTTATCGCAAAGCCGTGGACTGACCTCCGCGCCCGCCAATCCCATGCCACTCCATATCGACCCCCTTTCCTAAGGAATTCGGTCTCATGCGCGTGACACGCAGACATATTCTCGCCGGTGCGGCGGGCGCCCCCCTCTTGATGGCCGGTCCCATGCTGACCGGTGGGGGCGGGGCGCGTGCGGCGGACACGCCGTTTGTCGCCAATACCTACGGCGGACGCTGGGAGACCTTCTGGCGCAGCCAATTGCTGCCCAAGCTGCAACCGGCACTGAACGCGCCGATCACCGTCGATGTCGGCCTCGGCAGCAGTTGGGTCGCCTCGTTCCGCACGGCGGGTCCCAAGGCGCCGCCCTTCAGTTGCCTCATGACCAATGAGCGCTATGCCGTGCTGCTGCGCGAGCAGGGTTTCTTCGAACCCCTGCCGGTGGCGGCGATCCCGAACCTGCAGGACGTCTATCCGGTGGCCCGCTATCCCGGCGACGTGGCGGTGACCGGCATGATCTCGCCGTTCGGCATCGCCTACCGTACGGATATGGTCAAGGTGCCGCCGAAATCCTGGCGCGATCTCTGGAACCCGGCCTATCGCGGCCAGATCGGGTTTTACTCGATCAACAACTCGGCCGCCGTCATGCTCATCATGCTGGCCGGCAAGATGTTCGGCAGCGGCGAGCAGGATATCGACACCGGCATCCGCAAGCTCGCCGAGTTGAAGCCCTTCCCACAGGTCGGTTTCAGCGGCCAGCTCTCGCCGCTGCTGGCGCAGGGTCAGGTCAGCCTGGCGCCGATCGACTATGCCGAGGCGGCATCGCTGCAGAAGAAGGGTGTGCCGATCGGCATGGTCGTGCCGGAGGACGGCGTGCTGATGTACGATCAGGCGTTCAACATCGCGGCCGCCAGGGCCGGCCAGGAGCAGGCGGCCAAATACATCGACTTCATGCTGTCCCCCGAGATTCAGCTGATGCTGGCCCAGGAATTCTTCGTTGCCCCAGTCAATCGCAAGGTGAAGGTGCCGGACGAACTCAAGGGCGCCATCCCGGTATCGGGCGATGATTTGAAGAACATCCTGACCTTCGATTGGTCGTTCGTCGCCAAGCACAATTCCGAAATCTCCGAGCAATGGTCGAAAGCGATTTGAGTCAGCGGGTTTAACTGGGCCGGTTTGACTGGGCCGATCTAATGGTACCGCGATGACCGAGGTCGCGATCGAGGGCTTGAGCAAGACCTACGCTCAGGCACCGGTGCTCCGTGACGTCTCGCTGCGGGCGGCCTCCGGCGAGTTGGTGACGCTGCTGGGGCCGAGCGGCTGCGGTAAAACGACGACGCTGCGCTGCCTCGCGGGCTTCGTCGCCCCCGATGCCGGCGAGATCCGCGTCGATGGCGCCAGCGTGCTGCATCTGGGGCCGGCCAAGCGCGATTTTGGCGTGGTGTTCCAGAACTACGCGCTGTTCCCGCATCTCAGCGTGTTCGAGAATGTCGGATACGGATTGCGGGTCCGCGGCATCGGCACCGCCGAAATCCGCCGCCGCGTCGCCGACGCGCTCGCGGTGGTCAGCCTGCAGGGGTTGGAGGAGCGGTTGCCACGCGCCTTGAGCGGCGGTCAGCAGCAACGCGTCGCCCTGGCGCGTGCTCTGGTGATCCGTCCCCGCCTGCTGCTGCTCGACGAGCCGCTGGCCAATCTCGACGCGCGGCTGCGTCAGGAAGTCCGCGCGCTGATCCGGGGGGTGCAGCAAGAGGAGGGCATCACCGCGTTCTACGTCACCCACGACCAGGCCGAAGCCATGGCCATGTCGGACCGCGTCGCGGTGATGCGCCAGGGCCGCGTCCTGCAATTCGCACCGCCGCGCGAGATCTATGCCAGGCCGATGTCGAGCTATGTGGCTCAGTTCACCGGTGAGGCCAATCTGCTGCCGGTCGAGGTGCTGGGGGCGATCGCGCCCGGTCGTTATCGGTTCGCGGCGGCGGCGGGGCAGGGCGAGGCATCGGGGCCCGACGGTATCGTGCCCGGCACCAGGCGGTTGCTGATGGCGCGGCCCGAGGCGCTGTCACCCGCCGGCATCGGGCTGCCGGGCTTGAGCGTCACGGTACGGGCGATGACCTTCCTCGGTGCCGCCCAGCAATGCGACGCCGCCACCTCCGACGGCATCGCCTTGCGCCTGTTTCTGCCACCCAATCTCGACCTCGATCCCGGTGCCGATCTGGTGCTCGATCTCGATCCCGAGCATGCCTGGCTGATGCCAGATGAAGCGCCATGAACCGCCGAATAAGCCGCTTGGTGCTTGGCATACCGGCGGTGCTGCTGCTCATCGCCTTCGTCGTGGTGCCCTATATCGAGATGCTGACCATGAGCCTGCGCATGCCCGGCAGCGGCATGCCATATGGCGTGGGCTTCACGCTGGGCAATTTCGGCCACGCGCTGGGTGACCCGCTGTATCGGGGCGCCCTTGCGCGGAGTCTGATGCTGGGCGCGGTCGTGGCGGCGCTGTGCCTGCTGCTCTCCTATCCGGTGGCGCTGCATCTGGCGCGGGTGAGCGACCGCTGGCATCTGGTCTTCTATGTCTGCGTTGTCTCGCCGTTGCTGGTCGGCGTGCTGGTGCGCAATTTCGGCTGGATGATCATCCTGGCGGTCGATGGGCCGCTCAACCGGCTGCTGTTGACCGTCGGGCTGATCGATACGCCGCTGCGCATGTTGTTCAACCAGGGCGTGGTGATCCTGGCGCTGGTGCATGTCTTCGTGCCGTTCATGGTGCTGCCGATCACCAATGCGCTGCGCAACATCGACGGCGCGCTGGTCGAGGCATCGGCGTCGCTCGGCGCCAGCGACACCAGGACGTTCTGGCGTATTACGTTCCCGCTCAGCTTTCCCGGGGTCCAGGCGGCGCTGGTGCTGGTCTTCGTGCTGGCGAGCAGCGCCTATGTCACCCCGGCGCTGCTGGGTGGTCAGGCCGTGGCGTTGCTGCCGTCCTTGATCGTCGACCAGTTGATCGGCGCCCTGGCGTGGCCGTTCGGGGCCGCCCTCGCGATCGTGCTGGCGGCGGCGATGTCGCTGGTGGTGCTGGCCTTTACCGCCTTGTCCCGGCCGCTGGCGGAACGCACCTCGACATGAGGCCGTTGGTGATCCTCTCGGGCGTGGGGTTGGCGTCGATTTACGGCTTTCTACTGGCGCCGCTTGTCGTCGTGGTGCTGTCGTCGCTCACCGCGGGCGAACTCATGCGGTTTCCGCCGCAGGGGGTGTCGCTGCGCTGGTTCAGCCGGTTCTACGAGAGCGCCGGCTTCATCGACGCCCTGCTGCTCTCCCTGCGCGTCGCGGCGGTCAGCACCGTGGTGGTGACGTTGGTGGGTGGTATGGCGGCGCTCTGCCACCGGACGTTATCGCGTCGGCTGGGCGGCTGGTTCCGGCTGCTGTTGCTGCTGCCCTTGCTGATCCCGGAACTGCTGACGGCGATCGGGCTGCTGTTCTTCCTGTCTAGGATCGGCCTCGGCAAATCCCTGATCGGGCTGCAACTCGGCCATATCGTCATCACGCTGCCCTTTGCCTTCATCTCGATCGCGGCGGCCCTGCAGCAGGTCGACCCGGCGTTGGAGGATGCCTCCGACAGCCTCGGCGCCTCCGGCTGGCAGACGTTTCGACACATCCTCCTGCCGCTGATCAAGGCGGGCGCGTTGATGGGCGCGCTGTTCGCCTTCGTCACCTCGTTCGATATGTTCACGCTATCGTTTCTGTTGAAGCCGGTCGGCGGCGATACGCTGCCGCTCGCCCTGTTCAACTACCTCACCTACGATTTCGACCCGACCGCGGCGGCGGCGGCCACGATCAGCATCCTGCTCGCCTTCGCCGGCGTCTGGGTGATCGACCGGACGGTCGGGCTGCGTCGGGTGATGTAAGCTGGCGGCGCTATGCCGCCAGATGATCCGCGGTGTCAGCGACGCCATCGAACCCGTAGACGTCCATCCGCAGGATGCCGTGGGTGGCGCTGACATGCAATTGGGTCGCCTTGGCCTCCGCGCCGCCCGCGCCCAGCGCCGTGAAGAGCGGCAGGAAATGCTCCTCCGACGGATGGTTCCGGGCGGCGGACGGGGCGAGACGGCGATAGGTCAGCAGGTCGCAGACCCGGCCCTCGGCTAAGGCCGTGGCGCACCATTCGGCGAACTCGGTCACCCAAGGGGGGGCCGCGGCGGCGAGCGGCTGGCCGCGAAACTCCATGAGATTATGCGTGAAGCTGCCGCTGCCGATGATCAGCACCCCTTCGGCGCGAAGCGGCGCCAGGGCACGCCCCAATTGCAGGTGATGCGCCGGCCCCAGATGGCTTTGGACGGAGAGTTGCACGACCGGGATATCGGCATCCGGATACATGAGTTTCAGCGGCACCCAGGCGCCGTGATCGAGCCCACGGCTGCGATCGATTCCGCTGGCGAGACCGGCGGCACACAGCAGGTCGCAGACCCGTTCGGCGAGTTCGGCGGAGCCGGGGGCCGGATAGGTCATCTCGTAGAGGGCACGCGGGAACCCATAAAAATCATGGATCGTCTCGTTGACCGGAACCGCGTTGACCATCGGCTGTTCGGTATCCCAATGGGCGGAGATCATCAGGATCGCGGTCGGGCGGTCGAACCGGGCGCCCAGCCCCGCCAGAAACGAGCGGGCAGGGGCGTCCGTTAGGGGAAGGGTAGGCGCGCCGTGGCTGACGAACAGGCTGGGCAGCATCGGAAAAGCTCCAAAAGAGATCGAGCCGGGATGACGACCCGGCTCGATGAACCATATGGCGAGCAGAGTTACTTGGCAAAAGCCCCGACCGAGGGAGTCCGGGCGAGGAACGGCAGCTTAACGTTCAACGCGCCATCACCGAGCAACGCCTGGGTCAGCAGGGCGATCGTCCAGAAAGCCGGATATTCCCAGCCGCCGTTGGGTGCCGTGAAGAGGAAACCGTTCTGGCCATGGACGGTAAAGATCGCGCCGAGCATGATCGGCATCAGCACCACGGCGGCGACACGCGTCCAGATCCCCAGGATCAGCGCCAAGCCACCGACGAACTCGCCGACCATGACCAGATAGGCGAGGGCGGGCGGCAGGCCGAGCGAGCCGAAGAACTGGGCGGTGCCGGCGGGGGTGAAGACGAACAGCTTGACGCTGAAATGGATCAGGAACAGCAGGCCGAGGGTGACGCGTAGCAGCAGCGCGGCATAAGGCGCGGTCCGATGGTCGATCATGATATCTCCTTTTACGAGGGCGGTCGCACAGCGACAGGGATGCCCGTCACGATACCCATATGGAGAACGCATGCTATCCGGCATTATAGCGTAAATGTTTTGCATAAACGCATAGTGAAGGACCAGGCATGGATTGGGATGACCTGCGATATTTCCTCGCCATCGCCCGGCATGGCAGCCTGTCGGCGGCGGCGAAAACCCTGAAGGTGACGCAATCCACGATGAGCCGCCGGCTCGAGGCGCTGGAGCAGCGGATGGGCGCGAAACTGCTGCAGAAAACGCCATCGGGATACGTCCTGACCGCCGTCGGCGTCGCGGTGCTGGGCAATGTCGAGCGGATCGAGGGAGAGGCGCTAGCCGTCGAGCGCGTCATCACCGGCCGTGACGTCCGGCTGGAAGGCACCATCCGGGTCACCATGGTGGAGACCCTCGCCGTCGAGGTGCTGAGCGAGAGCTTCGCGGCATTCCGCCTGAAATATCCCGGTATCCAGCTCGACCTGATCACCGACACCCGTAATCTCAGCCTGACGATGCGGGAGGCAGATATCGCCTTGCGGTTGACGCGCCTGACCCAAAACGATCTCGCCGTCCGCCGGGTTGCGACGCTCGGCTTCGGCCTCTATGTCGGTGCGACCTATCTCGATCGGCGGGGACAGCCGGATTTCGCCACGGGTGGCGATGGTCACGATATTCTGATCACCACCGATGACCTGGCGGGTACGCCGGATTCCGCCTGGTTCAGGACCCTGCTACCAAAGGCGACGATCGCCTTCCGCAGCAACAGCCGCTACGCGCTTCGGGCCGCGGCCGAGGCGGGGATGGGGTTGGTCTGCCTGGCACACTATCTGGTCGATCGGACGCCGCTGATCCGTCTCGATCCGCCCAGGCCGCCGCCCCTGCGCGAGGTATGGCTGGCGGTGCACAACGATATACGCCACACGCCCAGGATCCGCGCCCTGACCGATTTTCTGACCGCGTCGCTTACCGAGAACAGGGCCGTTCTGAACCCGGACGACCCATGCGTCGGGGGGCACCCAGCGATCTGATTTTTACCATATACAAATGATTTAAGCGGCTCATGTTAGGCGTCGGACGCTTGCTGCCGGCGAGACGGTCCGACGATCTTGCCTCGGGAGCGACTGCACAAGTGAGTTCTGCTGGTCCGACCGATTACTCGGCACCCAATTTCACCCATCGCGAAACCTTGATCATCCTCAGCGGGGTGATGATCGGCATGTTCCTGGCTGCCCTCGATCAAACGATCGTGGCAACGGCGCTGCCGCGAATCGCCGGCGATCTGCACGGGGGCGAACACATTTCCTGGGTGGTGTCCGGCTATCTGCTGACCTCCACGGCGTCGACCCCGATCTATGGCAAGCTCAGCGATCTCTATGGCCGCAAGGTCATGCTGCAGACCGCGCTGATCATCTTTCTGCTGACGTCCATCCTGTGCGGCTTGGCGCAGTCTATGCCGCAGTTGATCGCGGCGCGGGCGCTGCAGGGCCTGGGCGGCGGCGGCTTGCTGGCGATGGCGCATGCGACGATCGCCGATGTGGTGGCACCGCGCGAACGCGGCCGATATCAGGGGTATTTCGGCAGCATGTTCGCGACGTCGAGCATCATCGGGCCGATCCTGGGCGGGCTGTTCGCCGATCACCTGACCTGGCGCTGGGTGTTCTGGATCAATCTGCCGATCGGGCTCATCGGCCTGGCACTCTCGGCCGTGGCGCTGAAAAAGCTCAAGGCAAAGCGGCTTCGTCACAAGATCGACTACGCCGGTGCCGTGCTGCTGGTCAGCGCCGTCACCTGCGTGCTGTTCGTCACCACCATGGGCGGCAATGAATATGCCTGGGATTCCAGCATGATCCTGTCGCTGATGCTGGCAGCCGGCCTGCTGCTCGCGATCTTCATCTGGCACGAGCGGCGGATCGACGAGCCGGTGCTGCCGCCCCGGCTGTTCCAGAACGCCGTGTTCCGAATCGCCAATGTGGCCAATTTGCTGTCGTCGATTTGCATGCTCGGCAGCATCGTCTTCCTGCCGCTCTACCTGGAGCTCGTCCATGGTCTGAGCGCCAGCGATAGCGGGCTGATGCTGATCCCGTTGACCGGCGCCACCGTCTTCGGGGCGATTGGCACCGGTCAGGTCGTTGCCCGGATCGGCCGCTACAAGATCTTTCCGATCACCGGCCTCACCCTGAACGTCTTGGGTTCTCTCCTGCTCGCGATGCTGCCGCCGGACGCCAGCCTCTACGCGGTTGCGATCGGCATGCTGGTGACCGGGGTCGGCATCGGCATGGTGATGCCGGTCATCATGGTGGCGGTGCAGAACGCGGTCAGTTCGCGCGATATCGGCACGGCGACGTCGTCGATCTCGTTCTTCCGGTCGATGGGCGGCGCCTTCGGCGTGGCACTGTTCGGCGCGGTGCTGATCGCCGGACTCGACAGCCTGTTGGCGGCGGTGCCCGGCCATGAGGCGCTGGGTCCGACGCCTGGCCTGGCGCTGCTGCATGCCGGTCCGGATGCGATCTCCGGCACGCCGGCGCTGCTGCGCGCGGCGGTGACCCACGCCATGTCGATCGCGTTTCGCAACATGTTCCTGGTTGCCGCCGGCATCTCGATGGTGGCGCTGGGATTCGCGCTGTTCCTCAAGGAACTGCCGCTGCGCTCCAGCCGAGATTCAACGCTCGGCGAGGCCGGCGGCGCGCTGGCTGGTAGCGCCAGCCTGGCTGAGTGATCGATTACGGACTGGCTTCGAGCTGGTCCACGTCGCGCAACTGGGGAAATACCCGAAACCATATCAACGCCACGAAGATCGTGCCGAGCCCGCCGACGACGACCGCCGGTACGACGCCCAGCCAAGCAGCGGTAAGGCCGGACTCGAACTCGCCGAGTTGGTTCGAGGTGCCGATGAAGATCGAACTTACCGCGCTCACCCGACCGCGCATTTCATCCGGCGTCGATAGTTGGACGAGCGAGTGTCGGACGACGACGCTGATCATGTCGACGGCGCCTAGGACGATCAACGCGCCTATCGATAGGCCGAAGGATTGGGATACGGCGAAGACGACCGTCGCGACGCCAAACGCGGCGACGGCCGCCAGCATGGTTTTACCGACCCGCCGCCGCAGCGGCCAGTGGGCGAGCAATAGGCTCATTACCAAGGCCCCAAGCGCCGGGGCGGAGCGCAGCAGGCCCAGCCCCCAAGGCCCCGTGGCGAGGATGTCGCGGGCATAGATCGGCAGCAACGCGGTGGCGCCGCCCAGCAGCACGGCAAAAAGATCCAGCGAGATCGCGCCGAGCACCTGTGGTTGACTGCGGATGAAGGCGATACCGGCCAAGACCGACCGCATGGTGGCGGGTTCCCGCCGGGGCGCCGTCCTCTCGGCCTTGATCACGGCGACGAGCAGGCTGCCGATAAAGAACAGCGCCGTTGCGATCCAATAGACCACCGCCGGACCAAAGATATAGAGAAGGCCACCCAGCACCGGTCCCAGGATGACCGCCGTCTGTCCGGCCGACGACGAGAGGGCTACCGCGCGGGTATAAAGGGAGCGCGGTACCAGGGCCGGCAACAAGGCTTGCTGTGCCGGACCTTCGAAGGAGCGCGCCGCGCCGATCAAGGCCGCCATCGCGAAGATCTGATAGACGCCGAGCCACCCGCCGGTGCTGCCGATCGCCAGAACCGCCGCGGCCACGGCTTCGGCCGCCTGGCAGAGCTGCAGGACCATGCGCCGGTCGTAGCGGTCGACGACATGGCCGACGATAAGGGTCAGCAGCAGCACCGGCAGGAACTCGGCGAGGCCGACCAACCCCAGGTCGAAAGCGCTACCGCTCAGCGCATAGACTTGCCAGCCGATCGCAACGGACAGCATTTGCGAGGCGATGCCGGATGCGGCTCGCGCGCTGCCGAACAGTTGAAAGGAACGATGGCGCAGCACCGTATCGGGAGGCGGCAATGTCGCAACAGGTGGAACGACGCGCGACGGTGGCAAGGCAATACCTATGGTTGCGCGCTAGCGGACGAGCCCTACCTATGGCTCAATGCCGTACTATCTCGGATCTTTCGCATAGGGGTCAAGCGCGGCGGGAATAACGCCCAAATGAGCCAGACGCGCGAACACGGCACGCGGCGTTCGGGGGATGTCTTCGAGGATATCGAGAACATCCTTGCCAGCGCGCCAAAGGGCAATCAGCCGGTCATCCATCAATTGGGTCCAGGGCTGGCCCGCCATGACCGGCTCGGGACATAAGCGGGGCTGCACGCGGACCAGCCGCCGATCCCAGGCCAGGGCACGCTGCTGCCGCTCGCGCTTCGCCGCGGTTTCCTCGCGCCGCGCCTCGGCACGCTGCTCGCTGGTAAGATCGGGGAGGGCGGACAACCAGCGATGCACCGCGCGGCATCCCTGCGCATCGGCCAATGCCCGATGCCAACTCGTCGGCCGCGCTCCGAAAGCGGCATCCGGAACCGTCGCGTCGAGGACGAAACCGGCCATAGCTGCCGCCGCCGAGAGCCGGCGCGTTCGCCCCAGTTTGCGACGGCACAGATCGAGGGTGCAGGTGAACGCCGACACCTCGTCGGCGGCCGGACCGATGACGGCCCGGTCGAACGCGACACCATGGGCGACGAATTCGGCCCCCGCCAGCAGGGCCGTGACGACCGGTTGCAGCGACGGCCAATCCGGTGCGTGCTGTACCATCTCGTCGGTGATGCCATGGATCGCCGTTACCCTTGGATCGATCGACCGGCCGGGATCGACCAGCGTATCCAGCAGGACCGTGCCCAACTCGTCGATGATCGCGATCTCGATCAGAGCGTCTGGACCAATCGATCCGCCGGCGGTCTCGGTATCGACGTAGCGCACCGGATGATCGAACAGCGGCGACGGCAACGCGCCCGGCAAATACTCGAAATCCATCATCCTGCCGTCATCCTAACGACACACCCCATGTTTGTTCTCGCGTGGTTTTATCGAAAATTTACCAAACACCGCAATGCTGGAGGTGCGTCGCGGAGTAGTTGGCGGGCAGGGGGCGAACCGGTGGCGAGAACCAAGCAGGCGATTTCCGAGGCACTGGAACACGGTCTGGCACATCATCGTGTCGGGCGGCTGCGCGAGGCGGAGGCGTGTTATCGCCAGCTTCTCTCGATCGAGCCGCGCCATCCGGACGGCTTACATCTGTTGGGGGTCGTGGCACAACAGGCCGGGCGCAACGATCTGGCGGTCACCTATATCGGCCAAGCGATCGCGGTCATGGCCAAGGTGCCGGACTACCATGCCAATATGGGCAATGCCCTGGCCGGCCTTGGCCGCTTGCCGGAGGCGGAGGCGAGCTATCGCAAGGCGCTCCGGCTGCGTCCCGGCTTCGCCATGGCGCATGGCAATCTCGGCAACGTCCTGCAGGCGCTGGAGCGGCCTGAGGAGGCCGAAGCATCGTTCCGTAATGCCTTGAGATTGCATAAAAATTACCCTGAGGCGCAGCACAATCTCGGCAATTTGTTGCGCGGCATGGGCCGGGCGGAAGAGGCGGAGGCTTGCTATCGAACCGCCATCGCGCTGAATCCCGATTATACCGAAGCGCACAACAATCTCGGCACCCTGCAGGTCGACGCGATGCGACTGGCGGAGGCGGAGGCGTGTTTTCAGGCGACCTTGCGGCTCGATCCACGGCTGTTCGAAACCCACTACAATCTGGGCAACGTCCTGCGGCGACTGGATCGCCCGGACGACGCCTTGGCCAGCTATCGCACGGCCCTGCAGCTCAAGCCGGATTTCGTCGACGCCCGCGTGGCTCTGGCGGTCTTGCTGCACCTCCTGGGCCGGGAAGATGAGGCTGAAACCTGCTATCGAGACGTCCTTGCCCTCAAGCCAGACTTGCCGATCGCCAACAACAACCTTGGCAATCTGTTGCTCAAGGTCGACCGGATGGCGGAGGCGGAGGCGTGCTATCGTGTGGCCCTGGCGGCCCATCCGGAGTTCCCCGAGGCGCATTACAACCTTGGACTAACCCTTCACGCCCTGGGCCGCGACGAGGAACCGGAGACGTACTACCGGACGGCGCTGCGGCTGAAGCCGGAGTATCCCGAGGCGCATTACGCTCTGGCGCTGCGGTTGCTGGCGACCGGCCGACTAGCCGAAGGCTGGCAGGAATACGAGTGGCGCTGGAAGGTCGCCGCCGAGGCGGGCACGCTCAAAATCGTCGATTACGGCAAGCCGCGTTGGACGGGCGAGCCGCTCGGCGACCGGGTTCTTCTGGTGCATGCCGAACAAGGTTTCGGCGATACGCTGCAATTCTGCCGCTATCTGCCGATGGTCGCCGCGCGCGGTCGGGTCGTGTTGCAGGTTCAGCCGGCATTGGTGACGCTGCTGAGCGGCATACCGGGGATCGAGCGGCTGATCGCCGATGGCGATCCGCTGCCGGATTTCGATTTGGAATGCCCAATGCTGAGCTTGCCTCTGGCCTGCGGCACGACCCTGGAGACGATTCCGGCGATGTCGCCCTATCTCACGGCTGAGCCGACGAGGGCGATGCACTGGCGCGAGCGTTTGGCGGATTTGCCCGGATTGCGCGTCGGATTGCACTGGTCCGGCGACCCGCGCCGCTACGATCCCAACTCGGCCGCGATCGACCGTCGCCGTTCCATGGCGCTGCGGGCTTTGGCAGATCTCGGCGGCATCGACGGAGTCAGCTTCGTCTCGCTGCAGAAAGGTGAACCGGCACGTCAGGCGGCACAGCCGCCGGCGGGCATGGTGTTGCATGATTGGACGAACGAACTCACCGATTTCGCCGATACCGCGGGCTTGATCGACGGGTTGGATCTGGTCATCGGCGTCGACACGGCGGTCAGCCATCTCGCCGGTGCGCTGGGCAAACCGATCTGGCTGTTGAACCGCTACGACACCTGCTGGCGTTGGTTGCTGGATCGCGATGACAGCCCCTGGTACCCGAGCTTGCGGCAGTTCCGTCAGCCACATGCCGGCGATTGGCCGAGCGTGGTCCGAAATGTGCGCGAAGCGCTCGATGGGCTGGTGGCGGCCCGCCATTGATCCTGATCGGTTTATTTCCCATAATATATATTATGCGACTTTGGTGGTTGGTCGGGATGAACTGTTCCGACGGTCAGTCGGCTGCTGCCTACTAAGCCGTGCCATCAATCGGCCACAGCGCCCAGGCTGTGGCACCCTATTGCTGGTTTTGCGTGATCGGCAGCGTGAGGCAATTCGGCCAGAAGATTGCAGCCGACTCCCCGAGAAGCACTGGAAGTGGTGGACTGTCTCGGCCAACGCCACTTCCAGCCGATCACCTTGTTTGGCCGCTTCACCCAGGCGTAAGCGCGCGCCAACGCTGGAACGTCCGGTCGCTCGGGCTGCCCAAAAGTACGAGCTTCTTGGCGCAATCAATGACCATTGATGCCAGTTGGCAAAAACAGATATGTCCCGATGGCCCCCTACAAAGGATCATCCACCCTCTTTGCGTGTTGTTTTGATGACGATACCGAACGGGAGAAACAAAGCGTGATCAAACGCCAGCATCCCTGGTTTGTCGGTCTCGGCATCCTCGCCGCGGCGATCATCATTCTCGTCGCGGTGTGGCGCTGGGACTGGTTCATCCCGCTGGTGAACAGCCAGGCATCCGTCGCCCTCGGCCGGCCCGTCACGGTCAGCCACCTCGCGGTCCGGCTGGAGCGTGTCCCGATGATCGAGATCGATGGGTTGACCATCGGCAACCCGCAAGGCTGGCCGGCCGATAGCCGCACGGCTAGCGACCACATGGCCACCATCGACCGACTATCCGTCCGGTTCGACGTCCCGGCCTTCGTCAAAGGCACCACGCGCATCCCGGAAATCGCCATCGAACGGTTGCAGGCGGATTTGCGGACCGATGCGACCGGACGACCGAATTGGGATTTTTCCGACGGCAAGCCGCGCGACCCGACCGCCCCGCCACAAAGTTTTCCGGATATCGGCACGCTGCGGATTTCCGATAGCCGCGTCCATTTCGAAGACCCGGCCGTGAAATCCAACTTCGACGTCGATCTCAACACCAAGGATACGGTCGCGGGCGGCGAAGCGCAGATCGTCGCCGAGGTAAAAGGCACCTACGCGGCGCAACCCGTCACCGCGTCGTTCGTCGGTGGCTCCCTGCTGACGCTACGCGATACGACACGGCCCTATCCGATCGATCTTTCCGCCCAGAACGGCCAGACCAAGGTGCGGATCAAGGGGACCGTGCAGCAGCCCATGGCCTTCGCCGGCGCCGATATCAGCCTGGAGCTGCAGGGCGATGATATGAGCAAGCTCTACCCGCTGACGGCGATCCCCCTGCCCCGGACGCCGACCTATCACATCAAAGGCATGCTGGACTACGCGGACCGCAAGATCCACTTCCGCGATTTCTCCGGCACCTTGGGGTCAAGCGATCTCAGCGGCAACCTCACCGAGGAACCCGGCCAGGATCGGCCGCTGGTCACCATGGATCTGACATCTCATAAGGTGGCACTGGCCGATCTTGGCGGGTTCATCGGCGCCACACCGGGCAAGACCGACGCACCCAACCAATCAGCGGAGCAGAAGCGCGAGCATGCGGTCGCCGCCCAGAGCTCGAAGCTGTTGCCGGACACCCCGATCAACCTGCCCCGCCTGCGCGCCGCAGACCTCAAGGTGACGTATAAGGGCGAACGGATCGAGGGCGAGTCGATGCCGCTCGACAATCTCACCGTCAACGCGACGGTGGAGGATGGCCGTATCAGCTTGAAGCCGTTGAGTTTCGGCGTCGGCCAAGGACAGATGGCCGCCACGATCGATCTGGACGGGCAGCAAGACCCGGTGCATGTCGTCGCCGATGTGGATTTCCGCCAGGTCGACGTGAAGCGGCTGATGGCCGCCACCAAGACATTCCAAGGTGCCGGAATGCTGGGTGGCAGGGCACGGATCGATACCACCGGCAATTCGCTGGCGCAGATGTTGGGGCGCGGCAATGGCGACCTCACGCTGTTCATGACCGGCGGCGAGATCAGTTCGCTGCTGGTCGACCTGGCGGGGCTGGAGGTCGGCACCTCGCTGATCAAACTGCTCGGCTTCGATAAACCGACGCCGATCCGCTGCATGATCACCGATCTGGGGCTGCAACGCGGCGTGCTGAGCACTCAAACTCTTCTCGTCGATACGAAGGAATCCAATATCCTAGGCCGTGGCGATATCAATCTCGCCACCGAGCAGATCAACTTTCAGATCACCACGGAGCCGAAGCGGTTCAGCATCGGCACTCTATCGGCCCCGATCGATATCACCGGCGCCCTGAAGAACCCGAGCATTCTACCCAACCCGGTCGCGGTCGGCGAACGAGCGGGACCGGCCGCCATTCTGGGCATGTTGCTGACGCCGTTGGGTGCCCTGCTCCCAACCATTCAGCTGGGCCTCGGCAAGGACAATGACTGTGTCAAGCTGATCGCCGAGGCGCAATCGAGTGCCGCCACCCCCAAACCAATCGCGCAGTGACCCACCAAAACGATAGGTGCCGGCCAAGGCGAGTCGATCGAATTCAGCTAGGCTACCCTTCACCGCCGTATTACCTTCCGGTCCCATGAAGTCTTCCGCCGGTCGCCCCGCTCCCCGTCGTTCCGTCATCCCGACCATATGACCGCGCTGCGCCCGTGGCGGGTCGTCGACAGCGTCGTGACCTACGAGGACCGGTGGCTCAAGGTCCGCTCCGACCGATGCATGACGCCCGAGGGTGTCGAGGTCTATCCCTATCACGTCCTGGAATACGCCAGCTGGATCAACATCGTCCCGCTGCTCGACGATGCCGGCGCCGTGCTGATGGTGCGGGAATACCGGCACGGCATCGGGCAGATCATGCTGGGCCTGCCCGGTGGCAATGTCGAGCCGGAGGAAACGACGCTGGAGGTCGCGGCCAGGCGGGAATTGATCGAGGAAACCGGCTATGGCGACGGCGTCTTCACCCCAATCCTGACGGCGCCCCCCAACTCCGCCACCCAGACCAATAGGGTGACGTCTTTCGTCGCGACCGGCGTCAAGCGGCTCCGGCCACCCGAACCCGATGCAACCGAGATGATCGAGACCGTCGTGGCGGATCTGCCGGAGCTGATGGCCGGCATCCGTGACGGCTCGGTCGTTCTGCAGGTGATGCATGTGGCGGGGCTCTGGGCTGCTACCGGCCATATCCTGGCGGGGCGCTGCCCAGGTGTCGACCGGCTGCGCCAGCGCCTGCGAGCCGTGTTGTTCGGCGATCTTTAGGGAGACACCGCCTTTACCGCGGCCAGTCGACGATGTGGTCGGGTAGATCGGACTCGTCGAGTTCTTCCTCGGAGATGACGCGGTGGTGCGCCGACGCGCCGGCCTGGACAACGGTGTCGCGTCGGCCGGAGACCAACGGGTGCCACCAGAACAGCTCCTTGCCCTCGGCCAACAGCCGGTACGCGCAGGTCGACGGCATGAAAGCCAGGCTCGCGATGTTGTCCGGCCGGACCGCGACGCAATCCGGGACCAGCTTTTGCCGATCCTTGTACCGGGTACAGCGGCAGGTCTTCAGATCGAGCAGATGGCAGGCGACATCGGTATAGAACAGCGAGCCGGTCGCCTCGTCTTCGAGCTTGATGAGGCAGCATTTACCACAGCCGTCGCACAGAGATTCCCATTCTCGATCGGTCATTTGTTCGAGCGTTTTTTCGCGCCAGAACGGAAGCGTAGACATGCGATGATCCTGCTGCGTGTGGAGACGCCACCCTACTCCGCCGGATCGGTTCATCGCCAACAAACATTTCGCATGCAACGCGGAGTCGGCGTTGCAAAACCGCCGCTGGTTGGGTGACTGTGGCTCATGGGATGTTGTTCCCACTCCTGCCCTTACCCAGAATGCGCAATCCGTTGGATGCGCCGGTTGATACATCCAGACATGATCCTCACGCCCATCGCCCCAGACGCTCGCGACGCCATCATCGACCGTTTCGCCGATAGCCTCCTCGATAATCCCTTCGCCCTGCGGGTGTTTCGACGCATCGCCCAGAGCGGCCGCGGGCACGCCGACAGCTCCGGGCGCGATGCCGAACAGGAGTGTTGGCACGCCGATGCGAAGCGGCTCGCGACCCTGTTCGGCATGGATCCGATGGACGAGCCGCCGCAGCGGTCGTTCAGCTGGGACGGCCGCCGGGTTCGCGCCGAGACCGAGCCGGCCGTGTTGTTCCACGAGGTGGCACATTTCCAATTGGCCAGCCCCGAGCGACGCAAACTGTTCGATTTCGGTCTGGGAGCGGGCCCCGAGACCGGCCTCGTGGCGCTCGCCAACCATGTCGCCTGCGTCGACGGCATCGAGCGGGAGACCGAGGAGGCCATGGCCTCCCTACTCGGCATTCTGTGGGAAACCGTCCATGACCAGCCGGCCCTGCGCGCCTTCGAGGAACAGAACTGGTTCGAAGGCGCCGGCCGCCCCGGCACCAGCGGTTTCTTTTGCGATACGCTGACACGGTTGCGCGCCGCCGCCCTGATCGACGACCAGGGTGAGCCCTTGCTGGTCTGCCGAACCCTGCCGGACGCCTGAAATCGGCTGACGCCTGAGGTCGATTGGTGCCCGACCGAGCCAGGGTCCGTCGGAACCACCCTCCGCAGATCGCTGTTCCTTCAGCGTTCGCCACTGCCCGAAAAAAGCGATGGTTCGGAAGGTGGCAACCCCGGAAGGCGATGGCGTGACAGCAAGCGAAGCGAAAGGAACGGCGACGTCCCGTCCGGTCAAGCGCCGGCGCGATTGGGGACAGGTCGTTCGGCATGTCTGGAATGGTGTCGATCGCCACAATATCTCGCTGAACGCGGCCGGCGTCGCCTTTTGGGGCTTGCTCGCCATCTTCCCGGCACTCGGTGCCTTGGTATCGATCTACGGGCTGATTCTGAATCCGGAGGATGTCCAACGACAGATCGCAACGGCGCAAGGCCTGTTGCCGGACGAGGTCGTCGGCTTGCTGTCGAACCAACTGCACGGCTTGGTGGCCACGTCCACGCCAAAGCTGGGTATCAGCCTCGCCATCGGCCTCGCTCTCGCCCTATGGACCGCGCGGAGCGGCGCATCCGGACTGATTTCGGCACTCAACATCGCCTATGACGAGGCCGAGCGGCGCAGCTTGGTCATGCAGCAGCTGATCGCATTGGCGATGACCGGCGGCGCCATCCTGCTCGGCTTCTTCGCGCTTGTGATGGTCGCCATCCTGCCGATCGTCATCGGCTTTCTGCCCATACCGGACAGCATCAAGAGCCTGCTGTCGCTGGTGCGTTGGCCCGTGCTGGCGGGGTTGTGCGTGCTGGCGCTTGGTGCGCTCTATCGTTTTGGGCCCTGCCGCGATCATCCCAACCGGCGCTGGATCAGCTGGGGCTCGGTGATCGCCACCCTCCTTTGGCTGATCGGCTCGGCTGGCTTCTCCTTCTACGCCTCGGAATTCGGTTCCTACGACAAGATGTACGGCTCGCTCGGCGCCGTCGTCATCCTGCTGCTGTGGTTCTGGCTCAGCGCCTATATCGTGCTGATCGGCGCCGAAATCGATGCGGAGAGCGAACACCGACGCCAAGGCGGGAACAAAGGCTGGGGGACGCCGCCCAGCCCCAAAAACTTCGGTCCCAAAAACTTCAGCCCCAAAAACCTTAGCCCCGAATGACCTGGCCGGTCGCCTGATCGAACAGGCGGATGCCGGCGAGGGTTGGTTGCAGCATGATCTGATGTCCGGGGCCGAACGCTACCCGTTCGGAAAATACCGCGCAGACCGGGGTGGCGCCGATCGTGCCGTAGACAAGGGTATCCGCACCGGTCGGCTCGACCACACCGACGGTCGCCGGCACGCCTTCGGCGGCGAGCGACAGGTGTTCGGGACGCACGCCATAGACGACCGACTGCCCCTCCGTGCCGCCGGAAGAAGACGGCAGCGGCAGGGCGAGTCCGTCGGCGGTTTCCACCCGGACGCCACCGCCGCGCCGCAAGGTGCCGGAGATGAAATTCATCGAGGGTGAGCCGATGAACCCGGCGACGAACAAATTCTCCGGATTGTCGTAAAGTTCCAGCGGCGAGCCGATTTGCTCGACCCGCCCGTCATGCATCACGACGATCCGGTCGGCCATGGTCATCGCCTCGACCTGATCGTGGGTGACGTAGACCGACGTGGTCCGCAACCGCTGGTGCAGCGCCTTGATCTCGGTGCGCATCTGGACACGCAGCTGCGCGTCCAAATTGGACAGCGGCTCATCGAACAGGAACACCTGAGGATCGCGCACGATCGCCCGCCCCATCGCAACGCGCTGGCGCTGACCGCCGGAAAGCTGCCGCGGATAGCGATTGAGATAAGGCTGCAATCCCAGGATATCGGCGGCCTTGTTGACCCTCTCCTCGATCAGCTTGGGAGCGGCCCGGCGCAGCTTCATGCTGAACGCCATGTTGTCATGCACGGTCATATGCGGATAGAGCGCATAATTCTGGAACACCATGGCGATGTCGCGTTCCTTGGGCGGCAGCTCGTTGACCACGGTGCCGCCGATCGCGATCTCGCCACCGCTGATCTGCTCCAACCCGGCAATCATCCGCAGTAAGGTGGATTTGCCGCAGCCGGACGGGCCGACCAGGACGACGAATTCCTCATCCTCGATATCGATATCGACGCCGTGCAGCACCTGCGTCGCCCCATAGGTCTTGGTCACGCCCCGAATATCGACCGACGCCATGCCTACCCCCTTGTTATCGTTGTCGTTGCTTTAGTAAGTCCCGGATGGCCGCCGTTGCTGCCGGTTGGTCTGCGATGGCGGGGCGAAAGCCGGCCGCTCGATGGGCGGTGGCGCACCGGCGGGTGCCGCGGCCGGACCGACATCCTGGATCACCGGGCGCCATTGATTGGCGCGGGCCGTGGCGGCGGCCCAATCGGCTTCGCTCAAGCCGTCGCGCAGCTTCTTATCCAGGGCCGGATCGAGTTCGGACGGTCCCAATTGCAGCCGCATCGGGTTGCGCCGGAACAGCAGCGCCCATTTGCCGGCCTCGATCCTGTCCGCGGGCATGCCGATACCGTCGAACGCCATCCGCGCCAAATGCTCCTGCGCCGCGGTTACCCCGGAATTCCCGGCGGCCAGGATCCAGTAGGCGGCCTCCGATTCCCGTTGGCTCCGCAAGGCCGGATCGGGAATGTCCTTGGCCAGCTGCAATTCGCACATCCCGAGTTGATCCTGCGCCACCTCGAAACCCCGCCCCTGACGGGCGATCGGCTCAAACAGCGGAACGGCCCGGTCGCATCGACCAGCGGCTATAAACGCGGCCGCCGCTTCGTAGGATCCCTTCGCAGGCGGCGGCTCGCCTCCGCCGCAACCGGCCAACGCCATGGGCAACACCAATGCCCAGCCCCGAGCATATCCGGCGAGCCGGCTAACTTTTCCCTTCAAGGTCATAGGGTTAAATCGGGTTCTTCAGGCCTGCGGCGATCTTCGCACGCGCTGTTATGGCGGCCCAATCTTTGGCCACGATCAGGTCGCGCGGCGCCATCCAGCTGCCACCGACCACCGGCACGTTGGGCAGCGCCAGATAATCCCGCGCGTTCTCGGGCGTCACACCGCCGGTCGGGCAGAATTGGATGCCGGCGAAAACCGGCGCCAGCGCCTTCAACATGCCCACCCCGCCGCTTTCGCCCGCCGGGAAGAATTTGAGGAAGGTGAAGCTCAGCTCGCGCGCGGCCATGACCTCCGTCGCTGTCGCCGTCCCCGGCAGATAGGGCAGCCCCGAAGCGATGGCCGCCGCGGCGAGATCGGGGGTGAGGCCCGGGCTGACCAGAAACCCTGCACCCGCGTTTCTGGCGGCGGTGACGTCGGCGCCGCGCAGCACGGTGCCGGCCCCGACGAGCACCTTGGGCAAGGCACGGGCGATCGCCTCGATCGCGGCCAGCGCATCGCCCGTCCGCAAGGTGATCTCGAGCACCGTCAACCCGCCTTCGGCTAGGGCCGTCGCGAGGGGCACCGCATCGGCCACCCGCTCGATGGTCAGAACGGGGATGACCGCTGTATTGTCGAAAGGCGCTGGCATGACAACAGCTCCAAACACGGGCGATGGAAGATCGAATGAACCGACCGAACGCGCTAAGCAGGCACGACAGCCGGGCACCAAGTGCAACCGCCGAGACCCTACCTCGGACCCGACCAAACCGCCAAGCCTGTCAACGGGCCGGGACGACGCGCTGGATGACCGCGCCATGAGGCAACTCAGCGACCACCGGGTGGTGGCGATCGGCGAATGCATGGTCGAACTGCGCGATACCGGCGCCGGTACCGCCCAGGAGACCTTGGCGCTGGCCTATGGCGGCGACACGCTGAATACCGCCGTCTATCTGGCACGGCTCAATCCCGGTTCGGAGGTCGCCGTCGACTACATGACGGCGCTGGGCGACGATCCCTATAGCGAGGCCATGATGGCGTTTTGGCAAGGCGAACGGCTGGGCACCGAGACCGTCGCTCGGCTGCCGGGCCGGCTGCCCGGGCTTTACATGATCCGGACCGACGCCGCCGGCGAGCGGCGTTTCTTTTATTGGCGGTCGGCCGCCGCCGCGCGGTCGTTGTTCGACGCGCTACTGACGCTCGATCTGCTTGATATGTTAAAGGGTTATCAGACGATCTTTCTATCCGCGATCACGCTGTCGATCTTGACCGAGGCAGCGCGCGACCGGCTGGTAGCGGCGCTGACCGCCGCCCGGACGGCCGGAAGCCGGGTCGTGTTCGACGGCAATTATCGCCCGGCCGGTTGGCCCGATCCAGCGACGGCACGGGCGGTGATTGGTCGCTTCCTGGGATTGGTCGATCTGGCACTACCCTCGATCGACGACGAACGCCTGCTTTGGGGCGACGTGGATGCCGCCGCGGTCGCCGACCGGATGCAGAAGGCGGGTGTCGCCGAGGTGATCGTGAAGCAGGGTCCGGAAGGCGCCCTGGTGGCCTTGGCCGGCAATCGCCAGCACGTCGCCGTGCCCGATGTGGTCGCACCGATCGACACCACCGGCGCCGGCGACAGCTTCAACGCGGGATATCTCACCGCCCGCCTGCGCGGCGCCGACCCGGCATCGGCGGCATCGGCCGGCCACCGGGTCGCCGCCGCCGTCATCCAGCATCGAGGGGCCATCATCCCGGCCACCGCCCTGCCCCGGCTCAGTTTTTAGTCCTCAACAATGTCGGTACAATCGCGTCCCTGTATCGATAGCGCGCCGCTGTTCGGCCCGCCGTCCCGCGAGCGCGACAATGTCGACCGCCGCCAAATCATGGCGGCCGCGGCCAGTTCGGGCTGCATGACGATCACAGGCCTCCCGAACGTTATTCGCCGATGCGACGACCCGGCACCAGCTCATACGGCTGTTCGACGCCCTCCGAACGATCATCGACGCGCTGGCCTGCGATAGACGCGATCCCACGCGGCCTTTCGTCTATCGCGGATGGTTTGATGTGAGGAAGGGAGCTTAAAATAACCATGACGTTGAAGATCAATCGCCCCAACAGGGCCGGAACTAACGAACGGCCCAAAATTGTAGCTTGCGCGGACAAAGCGCGAACGCTTAGGCCGGGATCGGCAATGTAAGACCGGCTGGCAATCAACCGATCACTAACTTTCTTTTGAACTTGGCTGGTCCCTTTCCAGAGCGTCTTGTATAGCGTGTAGCGCTGCCGGCGCACCATTTTCGGCCCCGAGTCTTGCACCCCACGCAGCGGCCCACTCGTGAAGCGGCATGATGAGGCGGACCAATGCCTTCCCTTCTTCGCTCAAGTCATAGCCGCCAGTGTGATGGACTACGATGGCGGCGGCCCGCATTTCCTTGAGGCGTGTGTTTAGGAGGCTCGGATTTGTTTCCGCGACCGCTTGCAGTTCCCGAAACGTTAACTTCCAGCAATGCGTTTGCCTTCACTACTCGCGGTTGATGGCGCTTTAGGAAAGGCTGGCGGCATGATCAAAGCCCGTGTGGTGCCCGTGCCGTCCGACAGCGTGCTGGCACCGCTTTATGTGGGCGCGGACCTGCTGGATGCGTTCGCGATTCACCTGCCGGCGGGGGCGAGCGACAATCTCGAAGTGCTGGCACGCCCTGGGTTCGGGCGGCAGGCGGGGTGGATTCGTGCGCTGACCTGGGTGCGCGATGCGGTGATGGCGGCGGTCGGCGTCAAATCGTCTCGCGCGATCGGTGCCGCCGCGGCGGCGCGGGGGCTACAGGTGATCGGCTACCTTCCGCTGCTGTCGAAGAGTGCGGGGGAGTTGGTGATGGGTGGGGACGACCGGCATCTCGACTTCCGAGTCGCGGTCCTGCTGCGCACGGGCGCGGCGGGCGGGCGGGAGCTAGTCGTGGTGACAGTGGTGCATTGCCATAACCGGCTGGGGCGGACGTACCTGGCGGTGATCGCGCCATTCCACCGCACGATCCTGCGGGCGAATTTGGAACGGGCGGTAAGGGTGATGGGGGGCTCTTACGAGGTAACGCCATAAAACGGGCAGGCGGAGTGGCGCGTTTTGGAACCGCTGCTTCCGGGGCCGGCCCAAGCTGGGATGAAGATATAGGGACGTCTTATATATTTCTCACGTTCGGCTTCCCGCGTTCCAGCGCCGAGGGCCTACGGGCGCATGATAAACAGGTCCGCTAGGCCCTCACCCTGTGTTCCTGAATGAAGCGTTGAACAGGTGGTTTCTCCGCCGGCCTTCGACGGCCCTGCAACGGCCCTTGACTCTCGATACGCTTCATGTTCATGTTTCGTTCATGGACATGACGCAAGCCATAGATCCGGCCGAGATCGCTTTCAGCGACGCGGCCCCGAACGGTCCCTCCTCGGAGCGGATGGAGGGGTGTGCTTGTGGTTCGGCGGCGGCGGAGCGGACCGAGCGGCATTTGCGGATGCTGCAACGGCTCGCCGAGATCGGCATGGAGCTGGCGGAGGCGGTCGGGCGGCAGGCGCTGGAGCAGGCCAAGGCGGCTTCCGAGCCGGCCGGGACACCGCAAAAGGCCGGACCGGATCTCGGATTGGTGTTCACGCGGATTTCGCGGGCGGTGCGGCAGACGGTGGCGCTGGAGGCGCGGATCGCCGAGGGGCCGTTGACCCCACGCGCGGTCTCGGCGGCGGCGCTGGACAAGCAGGCGGAGCGCGCGGCACTGGCCGAGGCGGATCGCCGGCACCGGCGCAAGGCCCAGGTCGGGCGCATCGT
>Ga0179596_10000113_pt1 | contig 67948 bp, 43 predicted proteins | sample CZODoug1_1_08_16_FD_155494 | JGI IMG/M metagenome (GOLD analysis project Ga0179596, IMG submission 155494) | Vadose zone soil fungal communities from Angelo Coast Range Reserve, California, USA - CZODoug1_1_08_16fungal (Illumina Assembly) | ecosystem: Environmental > Terrestrial > Soil > Vadose... | reverse complement strand
AGAAAGCGGGCAACAGGATCGTATTGGGTATTTTAATCGTGTTTAGCACCGTGCTGTCGCTACAGGCGTCAAGGCTCGTCGTAAAGGTCAGCGAAGCCTGGGCCGTGTCCTGGTCCGTCAGGGTAAACTGGAGTCCCGCCTTGTCGCCCGGAGTCAGCAGAAGGCTGCTTTTTCCGCTGTGTTTCTGTGTCGTCGTCAGTTTGGACAGGTAAGGGCTAAAATCAATAAACCGGTCAGCCGGGCAGGACGTATCGCATACCTGGGTTAGGAAACCGTAATCTTCGAATCCTTCGAAGGCCGACTCCCGGTAATGGCCATTCTGCGTGACGGCTACCGGCAACGTAAGGTTATAGCCATACTGGATGGAATTATACCTTCCCAGTGGATCTTTGTTCTCTATTTCCAGCCCTTTCCGGTTGAACATTGTCAACTCGCTGTTCCATACCCAGCGGGTAGTATCGTACTGGGCCGCCAGGCCTCCTCCCTGGAAATTCCAGAAGGAGGCGAAGTCATGGAAGGCGCCGTTGTGACGGATATTGGTGCTGGCCGAGGGATCGGTTTCCGCGCGGGTTCCGAAATAGGTATAGTTCCGGTCGCCCCGCCAGTTGCCTAGTACGCCGGATGCGTAAGGGTTAAAGGTCGTATCGGTGACAATGCTCCGGCAGCTATAGGAGTATAAAGTATCACAAGACCTGCATGTCATATGCTTTATACAATTATAATGACCGCCGGTGGAATCTAAATGGTAGCTCGTGTCCATAGGACATGAGTATCCACTGTAAATAGTTTGAGAGAGGAATGCCGAGTCTCCGGTAGAAAACAACGTATTGTTCTTTATGGTAATGCTATCGGCACTTATAAGAATTGATCGGGGAAGATTATATATCTCCGCTCCGAAACTTGCCGGTGAAGAATTATCTACATTCCAACCCTGTATGGTAAAATTATGATACCCGGCAGATAAATATTTTGCATATATGTGCCATCTTGAAAATGGCTCTCCGTCACCGGAGTTGGCTTGTAGATTGGCAATCGTTTCTGTTTGATCGATAATGATTCTTACCTGATTATCTCCACCAATTCCGATAAACACCGTATCTGAGGAGGGGATATAGATGGCTTTCGAAAAACCTACCCATGCCTGGCTAGGACCACAAGCAGATCCGGAACAACTATCGCAGGGCCAGATGCCAATACGATTTAACCGGCCAGTCGTCAGACTATTCCCGGTATTTTCCCAAAAGCCATCGGTAAGATCATCAAATGATTCACCGGTGACATCGCTCACGGACGAATAAATAACAGTGCGTCCGGCAGAGTAAGCCGGGTTCTTCGCTGCAGAAAAGCAGGGCTGTGCCGTCGTATTCTGATACGTCGCCGGTATCGTATCATTACAGCTCGTCGTATCACAAGTGATCTGTGTCGCCGTTCTTTGCGTTCGCGTATCCTCCACCTTCCAAAACTGCCTGAACTCCGAGCTGGCTGCATTCAGCACATTGGAGGAGGCGTTCAGCGCCAGGCTATACTGGTGCGTCGATGGGTTCTGGATCAATGGATTTTGCAGGGTAGTGACCGAGCCTGCCATGCTATTCATATTCCGCCTGCCGGAGCGGATTATTTTCAAGGTAATATCATTACCGTTATAGGGTATACCGTCCTTGTCGATGAAATAAATACTTTTTGGCCCGCCATGCAGGATACTGCTGTCGATCGACCAGATCTTCGTATAGTCCGGGAAGGTGGAGAAAGGAGTAACACAGCTCACGGTAGTCCCCGTCTGCTGTTTGCCCGCCACCAGGATCTCATCGCCGCTGCTGAACAGCACGCTATCCGGGGCGATGGCTCCTTTTACCAGCTTGCCTTGTTTTATGGTCACATGCTGCAATAACAGGCCGATATTTTTATAGGCCAGCCCCATGCCGTCATAAGCCCAGTGAGAAGGATAGCTGAAACTGTAGACCGGATCATTGAATTCATTTTGCGTACGGGTCAGCAGCACATCTCCCGTCTCACTGTCGTAGAGGACATCTTTAGTCGATACCTTACTGCCTTTATCGATATGGATCACGCTGTCCAGGATGCCATACCGCTGGATTACCTTGAGGATTGCCACCGACCGGAACTGATTCTCTTCCCTTTGCGCCAGGTTGATCAGGGAGGGAATGACGAAGAGGGGAGGGATGAACGAAACCAGGAACATATCCGAATTCACGCTCAGGTTATATCCATTGGTGACGGATAGCTGCTCCCGCATATCCGTCATCAGCTCCACATCCTTGCCAATATAGGCAGCCGTATCGATACTCCCGTCCGGGTGCATGACCGGGACGACATTAGATAGTTTTTTCGCGTCGGCGAGCGGGTTCTCTACCTTGTAAATATTTTCCGTATAAGAGGTATAGTTGTTGGGATCCGTCTCCGGATAATAAGCCTGTGTCCGCAGCTTCCCATGCATATCGTTCAGTTCCACCTTGAAGCCCTGCGACAGGGTCAGGTAATGATAGGCATTGATCCGGAGGAAATTGGCCAGTCCCGGCTTATACCTTTTCTTGGTATCGTTATCAAGCAACGATCTGTCCGTATAAGTGGGGAAGTCATAAGCCGTGTAAAAAGTAGTTTCCTCATAACCATTGGCCGACTTCCGGTTCTTGTAATTGATCGTCCGCACTCTCACCTTGCTATAGCCGATGCCCGCTGAAGGAAAGACGGACTCACCCAACGGCTCTTCGGAATAGCCCAGTGTCACCGGCCCCAGCGGCGCAATCTTCTCGACATATTCAATGGGCTGCCGGAAAGGATTCTCCTCGCCCCCGATGCCGGGCTCATAGCTGGCGACCCCGCTGCTGATGGTGGTCGTTACCCCGTTGATCTCCTGTTGCGTCGTATAGGTATATTCCTGTCCATAGACGGCAGGCCGCTGTCCGGTCACCATCTTATCCCATTTGTCATAAATGGTGATCCTTTTTACCCGGTGACCGCCCCCGTATTTTTTATAGACGGGATTGTCCAGCCGTATAAAGGTCCGGTTGAGATCCACGGCCGTACACCAGGGATGGTTCCGGGCGGTGGCGTCGAAGGATTTGAAAGCATTTTTGAGATTATCCGCCATGCCGAAGATCATCTGGATCGCGGACGCCAGATCGATATTGTCACCCGGTTCGGATCCTGCATAAGACTTGGAAGGCAGGTTCAGGCGGAGGAACTGGATGGCCGCCTTTGCCAGCGGGCTATAAGGCCCGTCCCCGTCTCCTGCCAGCGAGATACCGCTGATCTTAATCCAGATCGTGCCGCCGTTCACGATCCCATAGCTGTTGCCGGAAGCCAGGTCGGCATAACAGGATATATATTCGGAGCCGCTGCCCCATTGATCGTCGGGCATCCGTACGAACAGCTTAAAGTAGAGCTTGCTGACTCCCGCCAGGTATTTTTGCAGCAGGTCCGCCTTGCTGCTGACGGATTGCGGTACATTGACGAAAACATACAGATTATCGCCTTTTTGGGGATCGTATAGTTTGGAGGAACTATGGCTCATGACAGAGTCAGGCCCCAGGCCTGCCAGCTTGAACAGGTTCATCGCCCGTTTGTTTTGCACATACGCATAGTCATCACTCTCGAAAGTCGCCTTTATAGCGCCTCCCGATGGCAGATTGATGGAATCCAGCGACCAGGCCGCTGCATTCAGCCCCGCGGTTGCACTGTCCTGCAGGGCATAGGGATACTCCGCATTCGTGATCAGGTTGCTGGTGGTAGAGCCCGGGTTTTGCAAGGGATCTTTATAATTGCCCCAGCGGTCATAGGACTTGATATTGTAAGCAGGGTTCAGCGAATTGTAATGAAAGATATAAGGATTCTGCTTCCCCTTGTTATTACCGTTATAGGTGAACCAGATCTTTTTTAAGGTGAGCTTGCCCGAATCGCTTTGATGAGCGAGGTCCACTCCTTTATTGGCGCCCCGGCACAGTTCATAAGAATACTCAAAATGCACGGTCTTGACGGGGATGGCGCTGGTCCCGTTCTTAATGAAATCGGCCTTGCTGTACAGGTCGATTTCTTTCAGCCGCTTGGCGCTGCTGTCCGCTACCTTATGCCCGGCTTCGTCGACGGCAAAAAGATCCGACCGGTTTTCCAGCACGAAAGTGGCGATCATCGTCTTGGACTGGATGGAATGCATGTACCATAATTCCTTCTCCCCGTAGATATAATTGCCTTTGTCATCCCGGCTCTCCGTCTTCAGCCCTTCGTTGTAAGTCGCGCTGTCTGCTATATAGGGCGCGCGCCAGCGATAAGGATTACCGATGCCGCAGACCTTGGAATAGTTGAATTTGACGGCATCCCCCAGGTCATCGTCAGAAATGCCATTGCCGGTCAGGTCCACATAATCCGTGGAAAGGATACCGGTCAGTAAAAAGGAATGGGCATAGGCGGGGATTTCTTCACTGTTGAAATACCAGTCCTTTCCCTGATGATTGCCGCCGGCCGTGTTATCGGCATTGGCAACATCGTGCGCATATTTTACCAGTCCGCTCTGTGTATTCCCATTCGCTTTTCCATTTACGGCGAATGTGGCTTCTTTTTGCCGCAGGTTGTATACGGGAATCCCATAGACATATCTCCGGCCGTCATTGTTCAGCACGTCGATCTCGGAAATATGGTTCGGCTTTCTGTAGGCAGTCACCCTTCTCTCCAATGTCAGGTTGCTTGATACCGGGATCGAATCTACCTGGGGCAGGTAAAAAAAGGAGGGCGGCACCACCTGTATTATCTGGCCGGGATAGGACCATTGAAGTTTCACTCTCGCTTTAGAACCATATTGTACATACTCCGTCCGGAATGTGTACAATCGACCTGCGACAAGGTTCACCGTGAAATTATCGGTTGTATTTCCGGTCGTCCATTTATTGACCAGCAGGGTATCGTTCAGCCAAAGACGAAGCCCATCATCCCGTGTGCTGGTAAAAGTATATTGACCGGTCACCGGCGCCTTGAGCCGGCCTACCCAGCGGATAGAAAAATTGGTGCCTGGAAAATGATCCACCGGGGGCGAAACGGGTACACGCGCTCCCCCGGTACCCCAGTCGAAATTAAGCGCGGTATCGATCCGCGTATAGGCGGGACCGCTGAGTTTCGTATTGGGATAATAGCTTCCCACCAGCCCGTTGAGGCCATTGCTTTGCACCAGTCCGGATATGCAATTGGAGAGGCTGAACTGGTTAGGCGTATAGTTCTCGATATACCGCGACAGTCCGGCGGCATCGGCTTCATTAGCATTCAGATAGGAAATGACCTGGGTCCTTTTATCCCTCTCCGTCTTAAAGGCTTTTTGCGGGGTCAATAGGCTATCGCCCACCGCCCGCGCGCCCTGGTAATGCGTCAGGTAATTGGTCGCCTGGATAACGCTGCTGCCAGGGCCAGGCTGGAAGAGTTTAGCGGCTACCACATCATCCCCGCCGATAGCATCGTAGAATTTTTTGGAATTGATGGATTTTTCACCCGGGTTACGGAAGTAAGCCGCCTCGAAGAGGCCGGAGTCCTGTTTGAAAGCAAGCGTACTGCGCAGGCTGTTCTGGTCCACCCAGGCGCTGTTCTGAGTAAATGACCGGGTAAGGTTCAGGTCCACCCCGATATGCACCAGCTCAGGTACGCCGATATCCACGCTGCCTCTTGTCGAAGCATCCTTTGTGCGGATAAAATGATCGAAAATGGAACCAATATCTCCCCGGTAGGCCCGGAACATGCCGCCGGTTCCTTCCCCGGTGATCGAAAAGGCATCATAGGTGTAAATAGGAACGGCGATATGTGGTGTGGGCGGATTATCGCGGTAGATCATTTCCTTTTCCCGGTTCATATCCAGCAAAGCGCTTTTATTGCTCGCCCCATCCTGGTAATGCAGGTAGCCATAGGCGGGCAGCGAAAGGGTAGTATCCGCCGGAGCGATACTCTGTTTGGATACATAGCCGCTGACATAGACGCTGGGATGGAAGACATATATTTCAGACCCTACTTTCGCTGTAAAGGTGTATTGCTGACTGCTGATCGGAATGGTTATCGTGGGTGTATAGGCCATGGAGGCAAAAGATATCTGGCTGGAGAAAGATCCTTCGGCTCTATACGGGTTTTTTAGATTGTCTTCGTCTATTTTCGTCTGCCTGAGCCCCATGGACATTTGCAAGCCCTTAAGCCCCGTTCGGGAATTATAGGGTAGGGAAGTGGAGAAACTGCCAGACAGACCCGCCGTCTCATCGGCATTGCTTTGCGAAAGCTGGACCGAGAGGCTGGGCGTAAGCGTGAGCCCATCCTGCGAATTATTGTTGACGGAAAGACCCAGCCCGCCCGTAAGTCCACCCGAAGACCCGCTGCCGGCATTCAGGCTGACATTGACGCCATTCTCTAATCCCCAGCCCTTATAGCTATTGTGGAAAATGCCGATGCTGGCGCCCAACCCGATGCTGATGGGAAAGCCCGTGAGCTCGATGTCCCCACCGCCGCCGCCAGTGACCCCGATCGTTTTGTTTTCCTTGATACTGGTGGTTTTTTTTATGGAGTCATTCCCGTTAAAGTCATCCGGTATTCCACGCAGGTTCCGCGTGACCGTACCGGGGTTGACATTCCATCCCAGTCCGACCCAGCTGGCTTCCTGGTCCATCGAGATACCGCTCCGGTAAGATATATTGACCGGATATCCACCCACATCCATCAAAGGAATATTGTAGGAGAAGTCCCCGGAAAACAGATCCACCATGTTGTTGGCATTCACGGACTGGAAAGCCTGCTTCTCCGGCTGTGTCGGCCCTCCCCCGAATGCTTTTTGCTTCGTCTGGGCCATTCTTTGCACGGTGTGGGGAAGATCTGTCTTCTCCCGGATACGCTTTCCGGGCCCATCGGATAGTCCGGGGATAGGATAGAGGCTCTCCGGTTCCTGGTAAGCCGGAACCTCAGCCCCTGCCTCGTATGAACGATTAGCATGCGAACGGTTCGTTTCGGCAGCGATCAGCCAGTCTCCATAGAAAAGAAAATAGAAAGACCAGGCTATCAGTTTGGAGCGGCGGCTAAGGAAATTAATGATCATGCGCTGTTAATTAGGGGTTCTGCTTGGGATCAAAAAGTATTGCCTGGAAGGATTAAATGGAAGGTAATCCTTCCAGGCAATACACATTAATGTCGGTGAACTTCGGCCTATGGGCCTTGTTCACAACCGGGTTCCACCCGGTTAGGTTTTCTTCCGGTATTGAAATTTCAGATACCAGTGTTCTTTCCTGGAATTGATCAATTCCAGCAGATAAATATGTTTGTCCTTTAAAATCGTCTCCTTGCTGAAATCCAGCTTTCCCAGCTGCTGCCCGAAATGCAGGTCGATCAGGGTGGAATCCAGCAGGAGCTCTTTACGGGCCGCATCGCCCAGGTCATAGACTTTAAAGGGAATCTGCCGGTCATTCGCCTCGTTCAGGTATTCATAATACAGGGTTCCATAACAAACGGTATAGGCGGCATCCGTCTCCCTTTTCATTCTCGAATAATACACCGGCGCCGGTCTTAGGGAATCCGTAGCATTCTTTTTTACCCGGAATGTCCAGACTTCGCTTCTGGCGACCTCGCTGCCGCCGCTCCTGGCCGTGATCTGCCAGGCATAGAGCTTACTGGTATCCAGTTCCGGTAAAGAGGCCGGGTACTGCAGGTTGGTGACCGTCTGGTTACTTTCTGTCTCCAACGGAATGTTTTGCTGGATGGCATCTGCGCCGGTCTGCAGGCTTTGCACTTCCACCAGGTTGAAATCGTATACGAGATTGTTGAATAACTGGACCGGAGAAGGAGGCAGCCAGTTGAACAGGGGACGGGGCAGCTCCACTTTCTCGCTGTCCGAAGGAGTAACCAGCTGCGGAGGGCTGATCGGTTCAACGACCACCGTCTCGCATTCCTCGGCCACCCTTTCCGAAGTTTCCAGGTCCACCCGGACCAGGGAATAACAAAGCTGGAACGTACCTACCGGCAGGAAACCTTCCGGACTGCCATCCACATTATAGCCCGAGGCCAGCACATTGTAGATGACGGGCGCTACTTCCCCCGCATGCAATTGTTTCAGCCCTTTCGGGAAATCAAGTACCCGGGTGGTGGCCGTCAGCACCGTCTGGTTATTGGAGACACTGACCATGGATAGCTCGATCTGAGCCTGCATAGGCTGGTTGGCGGTGTTGACGACCGATAGATTCCATAACTGGCTTTTTACCGTAAGACCTGCCGGAGGCAGCTGCAGGTTAAGCACCACCTGTGCCTGTAAATCGGGTAGCCTTGCCGCCAATAGGAATAAGAGAATATATTTTTTCATAAAATGATATTCATTATTTAAATGTTCTTATATAATTGATCGTTCCGAGCACATTCGGGACCAGCTTAGCCGCCGTTCCGCTTCCGGGCAAATACCCTTTTTCCAGGTGGAAGCTTAACTTGTCCCGGCGGTCGATAGCGATATTGGCATTTATAAAACCACCCACTCCCGTCTGTACCTGGTTCAGATTATTCAGCTTGGCGCCCATCCCCAGGCTGGCCACTTTTGCCAAAGGGATATTGACATTCCCTTCCAGCACATTGTACTGGTAGCCCGCGCTCTGGCTATGGGACAAGGCAAGGGTCGCCGTGAAATCCCGGAAGAAGATCGTTTGACTGGCATACAGGTTCACGGAATTATAATAAATGAAGCCCGTGTCGCTGCTGCTGTTGAAGAATTTCGTATAGACGATATTGGTAGCCGCCTGACGCTGCCCGAACTTATAAAAATGACTGATGCTGGCATTCAGCGTCTGAAAACGGCTTTCTTCGAGTTGTGTGCCTACTACTGTCAGTTGTGACATCGGCATATAGCTTATACTGACAATGGGCAGCTTCTTTTTATGGAAGGTGAGGCTCAGGCTTTTAAAGACCGTATTGGACTTGTAGTTCTGCACGATATAAGGGTTGGAATAATCGTTGCTTCGCAGGGACGCCACCAGCTTCAATTGCCGGCTGAAAAAATTCTGTTCTCCCCTGACATACCAGGATCTTTGCTCCGCATTGGTCTGAAAACTAGTAAAGGACTGGTAATTGGCCCCGGTGAATTTATACTGCGCTTCCAGCCTGGAAGCCGTCGCAGGCACCCAGGACGAAAGTTTTAAAGACAGCGCTTTATTGCTCCGGTCCGAAAGGTCCCAGCCGGGTTTTCGGGAGGAAGACGGATCTTGCAGGTCCGGCGAAAAAGATTGAGCGACTTCCGCCGTCACATACGTATTCCGCTCCACCTGCCATTTGGTCTCCGCGCTGAGCCCTGTCAGCTTTACCACCGGCGACACTCCGGAACTATTGGCGGAAGTGAGGATCTGCTTTTGACCGCCGAAGAATGAAAGAATAAAATAGTTTCGTTCCAGCCTGCCCAGCCCGGCGCGAAACAGGTACATATATTGCGGAGGCTGCTTGGCGCTGTGAACGACAAAATCCTGAAAACGATAGTTCACCATGCCCGCGGAGACCCCCAGGTAATACCAGGAATTGTATTCGAAATTCAGGCCGTTCAAACTTATATTCTTAGCCGTTAGCTCCGAAGAATTGATATTATTCCGCCCGATCCCAAAATTACGCACCCCCAATAACCAACGATAGCCGGCAGGCAATTCAGGGGCGTCGGGCGAATTTTGTCTCCATTTCTCATACGAAGACGACGTATTGAAGTTCCCGTTCAGCATTTGCCGGTACTTTTTCTCCTTCTCCAGGGATTGATCATATAATTGCTTCAGCGTATCTGCCTGGTGAAAGGCCCGGTCATAAGCTCCTTTTGCATTGGCATATAATTCCAGGAAGAGGCGGGCTTCCCTGCGTAGTGAATCCTCCCGCTTCTTATTCGTGCTGTCTGGCAACTGCATATCATAGGTAATATGCGGCACTTTTACGATCTCATTGGCCTCGACCAGTTTTTGCCCTGTCAGCGGGTCCTGCAGCCAGGCGCCTAATTTTTTGAGCCGGTTTTGCTGGAGCGCATATAATTTGCCCGTTGTGGAATCGGTTCCCGGAGCCTGCTGTAGCAAGGACTCCCGCATCCGGGAAGCGAGCCCGTTCCGATAGCCGGCCGCATCGAAAGCTACCTGTACATCCGTTATGTCCCGGAAGACGGATGAATTGCTCCGTCGGATGAAGCTATTCACGCGAATGGGGATCAGGCCGCCTACCATAAAATTGAGGGTGGAAACTACCTGGTGCTGGGTGATATTTTTTTCTGTATAAGGTGTGTCCAGATCCGACCGGTAGTTAAATCCATAACTGGCATAGCCTCCGGTAAATGCCAGAGAAGGGGATGGATGCACCGCTTCCTTCCGGGGCAAGGCTCCCTTTTTGGCCAGATTATTCTTTTCCCGTTGGAGCATGCCTTGGACGGTCATCGTATCGAACTTGAAAAGAGTACTGTCCCTGGTAATGCCGGGCGGCAGCGCCAATCCGAATACGGTGCTATCCTTTTTGACAGGCGCAGTTTGACAGAACGAGCTCAGTCCGATCCCTGCGAATGATAGTAATAATATGATTGCGCGAATGCTCACTTGTTGTTTTGGGTGCCTTGTGCTTTCAGTTGTTGATTTTGCCGCTTCAGCTCTCTTACTTCTTTTGCCAGCTTCTCTACGGATTTATGTTCCTGTATAAGATAGAGGGTAAGCTCTTCGATTTTTTTAAGGAGGATAGCCTGGTCATCGGCGATATCCATACCTTCCTTTTTCACGGTAGCTGCAGGAGTAATACCCGGCAGATGCTGGTGGCGCTTAATATATCTTTCCAGCGAATCGAGGCCCGGCAGCTTATATTCCTTTTTGAATACATAATCCGGCCATGCGGCATAGGCCCTGATCCGGACCTTCGTAAAAATGGCATTCCCATTTACGGCCAGTTTATACCCGAATGTATTCTTGGTGCCGATGCCCACCGTTCCGTCTCCCAGCACGCTCACCCGCTCTATGTTGTTGGTCCGGATGGCCAGCCGGTTGGTATCCACGGTCCCCAGGAAATTGCTGTCGGCATTGGCGGCGATATTGCCCGTGGTCGACCAGAAATCGTTTAGCGACTGCACCGTGACCGTAATAGAGGTAGCGGCAAATGCGCCCGCGTTGTCAAGGGCCTTGGCCATCAGCGTATAGGTCCCCGGATTGGGTGTGGTCCATGTTAGCGTATAGGGCGACGTCGTCACTTCCCCGATTTTCACCGTATCCTGAAAAAATTGCACTTTGGCCACCGTTCCCCCCATCTCGGTGGCGACCGCATTCAAGACGACATTGCCATCCTCCGGGACGATATCCCCGTTATGGGGACTGGTGAAGCTGACCGTAGGAACCGGTGTTACGTTGGTGCCCCTGATAATCTGCAAGCCGGATATGCCCGCCACATTGGTCGTGGAGACGGTATTGACATACACTTTGATCTTCCCGGTAGAATCCGGTGCCACATTACTGAAGATTGCCCCGCCGGTTGTATTCATATTTCCGTTCACATCCAGATAACCCACTACCGTCTTACCGGTGACCGTATAGCGGGTCGGGTTCAGGTTAAAGGAGGTAGTAGCCCAGCTAGTGGTCATCTTCAGGGTGTACAGGCTGTCCTTGTTCAGCCCGCTGACCTGCAATTGGGGTACAGAGGCATTATAGCCCGATAAGGTGCTGTTATATTGGAACCACATATTGGCCATAACCGCCGCGGGAAAAAAGGCGCCGCCTGTCGCACCACCCCCGTCATAGGCCGAGTTGGAGCTATTATACCGGTTCCAGTTGGAGGTGCTCACAGAACTCACGCTGATACCGGAGGCATCGGTGGCCGTCCGCACACTGACCGAAGGATCGCCGGCTACATTATTCCATCCCGTCACCGCATGGGCCGCCGAGGAGAAATTGAAGCTCGCCGTTTGCTGGGCTTGCAAGAAATTAGCGAAGCACAAAGTCAATAGTAATAAGACCGGTATATATTTTTGCATATCAAACTATATTTTAGTATGTTTTTTCAGCTGTTGAACCTCGCGCTGCAATTTCTCTAATTTGATATTTTGATCTTTCAGCCGTTTGTTCTGCCGTTCCAGTTTTTTATTCTGCCCGATCAGGTAAAGCGTCAACTCTTCGATTTTTTTAAGAAGGATAGCCTGGTCATCGGCGATATCCATACCTTCCTTTTTCACGGTAGCTGCAGGAGTAATACCCGGCAGATGCTGGTGAAGCTGAATATATCTTTCCAGCGAATCGAGGCCCGGCAGTTTATATTCTTTTTTGAATACATAATCCGGCCATGCCGCATAGGCCTTGATCCTGACCTTCGTAAAAATGGCATTCCCATTTACTGCCAGTTTATATCCTTGTGTATTCTTGGTGCCGATGCCTACCGTTCCGTCGCCAAGCACGCTCACCCGCTCCACATTGTTGGTCCGGATGGCAAGCCGGTTGGTATCCACGGTCCCCAGGAAATTACTATCGGCATTGGCCTTGATATTGCCTGTCATCGACCAGAAAGAACTTAGCGGTTCGATGCTGACATTAATGGTAGAAGTACCGGTAGAGCCCGCTGAATCGATGGCACGCGCCGTAAGGGCATAAGTACCTTCATTGGGATTTACCCAGCTATAGGTGTAGGGCGCTACCGAGTCATCGCCCACCTTGGTCCCATTGGTATAGAACTCCACCTTCCGTATGCTGCCGCCCGTCTCGGTGGCCGTGGCGTTAACGGTCACATTATTGGCCTCCAGCAGTATGTCATTATTCTCCGGGCTCGTGATGGTGACCACCGGAACGGGAGCGACGGTCCGTTGCCGGATGATCTGTATACCACAGATATCTGCTACCTGGCTGGCGGAAGTGGTATTGACATAGATTTTGATCTTCCCGGTCTCATCCGGAGCGATATTGTTGAAAGTAGCGCCCGCGGTAATATTGCTATGTGCATTTATATCGATAGGCCCGTAGACGGTCACCCCCGACACGGTATATCTTGTAGGATTAGAGGTAAACCCGGAGGTGCTGCTGCCGGACATTTTAATCGTATAGACACTATCCACATTCAGGCCGCTGATGATAAATTGAGGGATGGCCGCATTGTAATTGCCTAGCGAGGTTCCGTACTGGAACCAGTTATTATACATGACCGCTGCCGGGAAAAAAGTGCCATTGGTAACGCCATTGCTGTCATGCGCGCACGCACCGAGATAGCCTGACCAGTTGGCTGTCGCCACGCTGCTGATCCCGATGCCGGTGGCGGCGTCGGTCGCCGCCCGAACGGCCGTAGAGGGGTCTCCGGTCACATTGACCCATCCCGTCACCGGCCTGGAAGCCAATGAAAAATTGAAGCTGGCCGTCGCCTGCCCTCTCACCTGGGAGATACTATATCCACTGATCAATAACACGAGGACTATTATTTTTTTCATGCTGATCATATTGGGAAATTTATTCTTTATGAATCCTTCAATGGACCATGTTTTGGTTCAGTGACAGACAAGCGACAGCCCGCCCGGCTTTAAGCCGGGACATAACATAGCCCGAACACAGGTGCGCTCAACTATTTCTTATAGCAAGGACACAAGAGGAATAGGCCAGGCCTGCCGCCGGGCCAGCGTTTTTTTAATTACTCCCGTTAAGAAGCGGGAAAATTAAAAGCAGGTTTTTTAAAACACGTACGGAGTGGAATTACGATCGGCGGACTGATAGCGCCGGAAGATGGATAGTGATACATGGTTTACAGTTAGAGGTTAGGGGTATTCACATACAATTTTTATAATTGTATCATTACGACCGCTAATCTAAAATTACTATTTGAAAATAAAAATTTCATCAGATTAAAATTCCAACAATTTAAAAAATAGAGTGTTTTTACGCGATTTTAAATAAGGGTAAACACTTGCGAACTGTTCTGTATTTATCTTTATTATATATTACACAGGATTGGTAAATGGATTTGTTATTCGTTGAAATTGAACCCCTGGCTACCTCCATGAAAAAAATATTTTTATTTTTATTACTATTACCGTTCTCATTACAAATTGTTTATAGCCAGGATGCCAACTATATCCAACAGCCGGCGGTAGGGGTGCATGTCTTTCTCAATGCATTTTCCTACAACGACAGCCTGCATACTTCCGGGAAATTCAATTACCGGAGGGCCGGGATCGCCTTGAGCTATCTGAAAGGCCTGACTCCCCGAACGGATCTGAACATAAATCTGGCAGGCTCTTTTCTTGCTTTTCCCGGTATCGATAAAGGAGAACAGGACAAGCAACTCTTACTGGAGGCTGACGCTACCCTGCGGGAGAAATTATTTCCCGGCAGGAGACTGATCAACCCCTTTCTGCAGGCAGGAGCAGGGATTTCCCGGTACCCCGGATCTTACGGCGTCTATATACCCGCAGGATTAGGGCTCCAGGTAAACCTGCCAGGCGAAGCCTTTTTGTTAATCCATTCCCAATATCGCATTCCGGTCACCTCCACGCAATCCGGTCATTTTTATGGTAGCATTGGCATCGCCGGGATCATCGGAAAGAAAAAGAGCCCGAAAAGGAAGAAGGTAACGGAATTGCCTGTTCGCCCTGCCCCGGTCAGCCGCCCGGGAAAAGATACGGATGGAGATGGCATTGTCGACAGCCTGGATGCCTGTCCCCTGGTTGCCGGCCTGCAAGCATACCAGGGATGCCCCATGCCTGCAGTATCCCCCACGCTTTTACAAAAAGATATCCGGGAAAAGGTAACCCGGGCCGCAAAGAATGTCTTTTTTGAAACGGATCGCTATAAATTGCTACCGGCCTCCTATACCGCATTGGATGAGGTCGCCGGTATTTTAAGACTAAACCCTCTTTTAAAACTCGATATTGAAGGGCATACGGATAATACAGGCTCTCCGGAGAAAAATAATACCCTGAGCTTACGCCGTGCAAAATCCGTATTGGAATACCTTTCCGTTCGGGCAGGTATAGCAAAAGAGCGGCTCTCCGCAATTGGTTATGGCAGCGCCAGGCCGGTAACTGATAACAACACGCCGGAAGGCAAGGCCCTGAACAGGCGTGTAGAATTTAAATTGAAATATTATTAGACCCGCCGTCTTCATTATCTTAGCATCTATTTCAATTCAGCGCCATGGTATTCGAATTTAAAGTCCATCCTACTTTTAATTTCGTGACCAGCTTTGCCCAAAAGCTGGATGTCCGGGTTATAAAAAACCGGTTGACGATCCCGGCCTCCCTTGGAAAAGGATACGTCAAAAAGATCGATATCGAGCCCGACTTCAAATTCGTACTGCATCATTATATCCTGAACGAGGACTTTCATTTAAGACGGTTGCCGCCGGACGAAAAGAATGACCTCATCTCGATTATATTCAATAGCCAGGAAATCCCCTCCAATAATTCCCCCGATCAGGAGAGTGCCATCCGGTTTATAAAGTCCAATGGCTCGGCTATTCAGATCGCTTCCAGCGCGTTGGGTACCGAGACCTTCTTCCCCGCCGGGAGCGAAGTCTATTTTGGCGTAATCGGTATCCGGCCGGTCGTTCTTGCCTCCCTCCTCCGGATTAAAAAATCGAATAGTCTGATAGCGAGGATCCTGGACAACGAATCTCCCTTTTTCTTCCATGAGAGCATGACTCCCGATGCGCAAAAGATCTTAAAACAACTCTCAGGCCTCAACGACCAAAACGAATTAGATCACTTCTATTACCGGATCAGGCTGCAGGAGCTTCTTTACGGGTTATTTAGCCGGCTGCTGCACAGAGAGGACGAACGGCAAAGCCCTGTTAACAAGGCGGACCTCGCCAGCCTGTATGCGATCAGAACGGCCATTGTCGAAGACCTTAGCCTGCCGCCCAGCCTGGGCACGCTGGCAAAGAAGACAGGGCTAAGCGAAACGAAAATGAAGCAGTTGTTCAAACAGGTTTTTGGCGACACTATTTACAACTACTACCAGAAAGCCAGAATGGAAGAAGCGGCTTTCCTGATAAAAAAGGCAGGCTATTCCGTATCGGAAACCGGTTACCAGCTTGGCTTTTCCAACCTCAGTCATTTTAGCCGTTTATTCGAACGACATTACGGGCTAACGCCTAAAAGATACAGCCTCGTCGGATAGGACTATTTTGTAGTCTGATGCTGTTATTTTAGTCCGTTATAACGGTGCAATTTTGCTGTATACAAAAACAAAAAAATACAGCAACATGAACAATCTCTTACGGCCTTACCATGAAAAAGGCCTCACGCTGAAGAACCATATCGTCATGGCTCCCATGACCCGTAGCAGGGCGCTTAATAATATTCCCAATGACCTGATGGCCGAATACTACGGACAACGTACCGGGGCGGGCCTGATCATAACCGAAGGCACGGCGCCGGATGCCAATGGATTAGGCTATCCCCGCATCCCGGGGGCTTTCAGTATGGCCCAGATCGAAGGTTGGAAAAAGACAACGGCAGCAGTTCATCAGGGCGGCAGCAAGATCTTTCTTCAGCTGATGCATACAGGACGCATCGGTCATAAAGACAACTTACCGGAAGGGGCCGCCCTGGTAGGCGCTTCTGATAACAAGGCAGCCGGGCAGATCTTTACGGACACCAAAGGAATGCAGGATCATTCACAACCCGTTGCATTGACAAGCGAAGGCATCCAATCAGTCATAGAAGGATATGTCACCGCCGCAAAGAATGCTATCAGGGCCGGCTTCGATGGCGTGGAGCTACATGGCGCCAATGGATATTTGCTGGAGCAATTCCTCAACCCGCATGTAAATAACCGGACGGATGAATATGGAGGCAGCATTACCAACCGGGCCAGGCTCACCCTGGAGGTCGTAACCAAGGTCGCAGCTGCCATCGGTAAAGAAAAAACAGGCATCCGGTTTTCTCCTTATTCAACGCTGGGAGATTTGCGACCCTACCCGGAAGAAGAAGTGCATGCAACCTATGCTCACCTGGCTGCGGAGCTCAATAAAATTGGAGTTATTTATATACATATATCCGCCAACCCTGCCATCCCGCAAAAGACCTTTGACATCCTTCGTTCGGCTTATACAGGGACGATCATTTTATGTAATGGCCTTACGCCGGCAACTGCCGAAGTCACTCTTGGCAAAGGGTTTGCAAACCTGGTTGCCTTTGGACGGGGCTTTCTGGCCAATCCTGATCTGGTGGAAAGAATGGAATCAGGCGCTCCCTTAAATCAGCCCGATTTTAAAACCTTGTATACGCCGGATGCGAAAGGATATACCGATTACCCGGCACTCGCATTCATAAAATAGGCGTTGTCATTAATACTGATTGGCCCTCGCCCTGGCACTGGTATCGACACCGTATTGTTCGGCGTTGCCATTGCCCTGGTCGACTCCTTCGGCGCCCGGAGGGGGTGTTTTTTCGATATTCTTCCAATCCATTTCATTGACCTGTGCACTATCCGGCCGGGGGAAGCGGGCTTGCTTGTCTAACCCGAGCACATTATCGGCCAGGGCCTTGCTGAAGAAGTATTCCCATATAGGCCGCACGGCCTGTTCTCCGATACTGCCCCGGCCGTCGAGATGGATGAACCGATCGTCACAGCCTACCCATGCACCGCCTAACAATTGGGGAGTATAGCCCATAAACCAGGCGTCGGAATTGTCATTGGTCGTACCCGTCTTGCCGCCCATCTCGGCCACGCCTAATCGCTGCCGCAGGCCGGCAGCCGTACCGAAGTCCACCGGCCCCTGCATCATCCGGGACATCGTATAGGCGGTTTTCTGGCTAATGACCTCTTTATGTTCAGGGGCGAATCGCACCAGCACATTGCCATGTTTGTCCTCGATCCTTGAAATATAATAAGGCTGGGTGCTGAAGCCTCCGGAAGGGAAGATGCTATAGCCCCATAACATTTCATAGAGCGACAGTTCGCAGGCGCCAAGCGCCAGGGAAGGGTAGGGTTGTACGGGTGTAGGGACTCCGACCTGGTGGATAAATTCCGCAAATCGTTTGGGTCCCTGAGGCCCGAAAGACTTCATGATATAGGCTGCCACCTCATTGACGGACCAGGCCAGCCCATTGGCCATGGTGCGGGTGCCGCCGGCTTTGCGGCGGGCCCTTGCCGGGACATAGGCATCGTATTCCGGGAAATATTGCTGTACGGCCTCGCACTGCGTCTCCGGCGTAAAATTGAAGTCCTCGATCGCCAGCCCATAGAGGAAGGGCTTGATGGTACTGCCTACTTGTCGTTTCGTATTGATATTGACGTGATCGAATTTGTAGGTCTTGGGATCGATGCCGCCTACCCAGGCTTTCACCGCACCGGAAAGCGGGTCCATTACCATAAAGCCCGTCTGCAACATCTGCCGGTGATATTTGATCGAATCCAGCGGTGTCATGATCGTATCCTTTTCATGGGCTGCATTCCAGGCGAAGACTTTCATTTTCACCGGCTGGTGGAAACTGTTGCGGATAGCCGCCTCGGACAGGCTGTCGTCTTCTTCGTTCCGCCAGCGGTCACTGCTGCGCATGGCGGCTTCCAGTATATTGATATGCCCCTGCCAGACATCGCCATTTTTGATTTCCGGCTGTGCATCCAGGATCTTTTGCAAGAGCGGCATCCCCCTGGCTACTGCGGTATCGGCATAAGCCTGCATGCGGGGATTGATGGTCGTATAAATTCGCAGCCCGTCCTGGTATAGATTATAAGGTCTGCCGGTTTCGGGATTGTTATGTTCCTTGCACCATTTCTTCAGGTCGGATCTCAGGACGTCCCGAAAATAAGGGGCTGTCCCGTTGTTCTCATCCAGTTTGCGGTAATGCCCCAGGTTGATCGGCTTTTGTTTCAGATCAGCGGCGTCTGCCTCGGAAATGAAATGATTGGTGGCCATCCGGTTGATAACGAGGTTCATTCTTTCCATAGCCGCCCTGGGATAGGTGCGGGGATTGAAGATCCTTGGATTGTTTACCATGCCCACCAGTACGGCCGCTTCATCTATGCTGAGGTCGGCCGGCTCTTTCTGAAAGAAAGTCCGGGCGGCATTGCGGATGCCATATACATTGTCACTGAAAGATACGTCGTTGAGATAGAGGGTGAGGATCTCTTCCTTGCTGAAATTTCTTTCCAGCTCGATGGCGATGATCCACTCTTTTAATTTCTGGATGATCCGGCGCACACGGCCATGCTCTCTTTCTCCATTGAACATGTTCAATGCCAGTTGCTGCGTAATGGTGCTTCCCCCTCCGTCTTTGCCCAATTTCAGGATAGCCCGCAGTACGCCCTTTGCATCGATGCCGGAGTGATCGTAGAATCGTTCGTCTTCCGTGGCGACCAGTGCATGGATCACATTGGGGGAAATGGCGGCATAATCTACGTGGTTGCGATTGCCTTTGTCGGTGTAATATTTTCCCATCAGCGTGCTATCGTCGGCATAGACTTCGGAGGCCAGCAACAGGGACGGGTTTTCCAGCTCCTGCAAAGAGGGAAGCTTACCAAAAAAGCCTCCGCCTACGAGGGCAATCAGTCCCACCGCCGCGGTCAGTCCGCTAAAAAAAAGGATCCAGAAGATACGTTTAGCCATATAATACCTAAGTAACGGGAAAAACGGGTAATTAGCGTAAAAAGACCGTTAAATATCCTAAAAAACCGGTCCTTCAATGCTGGGTCTTCTTATCCGTCGTCCAGGCCCCGGCCCGGTTAACAGGGAAAAACAAAAAGGGACGGTTATCAGCCGCCCCTTTTATATAAAATTAGGAATTTTTAGTAGAAAAAAACACTTAATGTAAGCCTTGTTGACACATAATTAACTGGCAATCATCGACTTTACACAAAGTGCTAGAGAATTGATTTTATGGGAGCATCTCCACCATTATAATGTCTTGTAATCATAACTTATAATTTTTATGTAAGATACAACTTTTTATTTAGCTACTAGTCGCTACTAAGTCCACTCCTTAACCACTGCCTCAAAAGTATCAAAAAAATTGGATGATTTCTTTTGTTTGGTTTTAATATAGAGATCGAATTGACTGTACTGCAACTTGAAGATATCCAGGAACATTTCTTGTATTAATGCCTTGTCGCCTATATCTCCCCTATAACAAATAGCAATAAGCTCAAGATGATTGAGCAACATTGTCACTGACTTTGATGCATTTACATCCTTGTTCAGCTTGACAATCAATTCCAGTGGATCCAGGTCTTTATTTTGATGCATGAATGTAACAGCGGTCTCATTATGAGTTACCATAGCTTCACTGTTATATTCCTTAAATAGGTTACAAGCGATGATCCTTTTGTCACTATCAAATTTGTTTCGATCAAATTGCAATTTGGACTCGTTAAGATCAGCGCTCAGTTTTGTATTGAGTGTGCTGATTATAAAAGATCCGCTTACGATAACGGCGGTAAACATGGCAGCAAGGTCACGGTATTCAAGTACTTTACCGTTGAGTCGCCCATAAAAGGAAATACCCGAGGTAAAAGCTAACGCAATGACGAAAAGTACTATCAGGATTCCGATAAGATAATTTCTCTTTTTCATATAACAGGTTAAAATCTCTTCCCAAATTTACTACGCCTTTTTAATTAACGGACATGAAAATGCGCAAGCGGAGAAAATAACCTGATTTGTTCAATATGGATACTGCTAAAGGGGCTTTTTAAAACACCCTGGGCTTAATACTGTTCATAAACGGCTCGCGGAACTTCTCGCTGATAGGAATTTGTTTGGACCCGATAAAAATATGGTTGTCCCGGATCGAATCCACCCGGGCGACATTGACGATATAGGAATTATGCACCCGGACAAAGCTGGGAGACAATTGTTCCTCGATATCTTTTAACCGGCGATAGATTAATAACTTGTCACCCGCGCTGACCAGCCGGGCATATTCTTTCTCCCCTTCGAAATAAAGAATGTCTTTTAGCAGGATCTTCTGCAATACCCCGCCTTCCGCCCGAAGGCTGTCGTTTCCCGCGGACAGGGGACTCCCGCGTCATCGGGTATTGCACTGTCCGGTCCTGTACACGCCGATACGATCCGGCCCGGCAAAGGACATCTGCTGACGCAGGTATTGAAGCCCGGCCTGCGCCAATACCTGGTCTATTTTCAGTACCCGCAACGCAACAGGCAGTTATCTTTCTGGTATTGGATGCGCGATATCGCCGTGGAAATGCATCAGGGCGTAAAGACCTTCGCCATCACCCAGCAAATGAGTTCCCGCAAAGGATTAGTTGAAATGTAATCCTTTGCGGGAACTCGGATAATGTCGGTGAACTTCGACCTATGGGTCTTGTTCACAACCGGGTTCCACCCGGTTTTGGTATGGCAATGATTCGACCTCTTACCGCAAAGTGTATTCGCTCAACTCCGTGGCCGATTTTGCTCCGATCTATCACCGGGAGACGGTGGGAGGGAAGATCAGCGCCTACCAATGGAGCGGCAACGGGATTACAGGAGACGATAGCGTATCCGATAACAGCAAAAAGGCGTTTACGCTGAAATTCGACGAGCCCAATCTGAACTGGAACCTCGACATCGAGACTTTTGAGATGTTACCGCTGGCCGCCGGTAAGTCCTTTCTGATTAATTTCTATGATGCCGGCCTCGATCCTCCGAAATATGTCCTGTATACCGTGACGGGCAGCGAAGAGCTGACCCTGATGAACGGAGAAAAGGCGGATTGCTGGAAATTATTCACGGAAGGCGCCAGCCCTCAGGGAACTACCTATTCCGAGACCTACTGGATCAGTAAAAAAGGACATGAATTCCTGAAAGAAGAAGATTCCTTTAACGGGATCTTCCGCTATAAGCTGAAAATGCCCGGCACGGCCCCCGATCTGCTGCTAAAATTCAACAATAAGGAGTAAAAACCCCGTATTGTATGATCTGCACAAGGTCTGAAAATGAATATTTTGCAATTTGGCCCCCCTTTTTATAAAAAATTAATAAATTTTTTATACGCCATTTTTGAACATTCTGAATCTAATACATTTAAAATGAGTTAAATAAAAACGAATTTTAATTACATGTAAATATTTTTAATGTGTTTTCTAAATTCTTTTTTATATTTTTTTTATAACTTTCCATCTCGTAGTCAATACATTAATGTTTTTTGTAACGTGAAATTTACGAGATTATGCCTAAAATCACTCTTAAAAGCTCTCTGCCTTTTCTGACCTTAGTAGTTGTAGCGATTGCTTCGCTCTTTGTTCCCACACTTCCTATTTTCGATGATGGGAAATACAATGGGGCAGATGTTACCTGGATCCTGGTCGCCACAGCCCTGGTCTTTATTATGACGCCCGCGCTGGCCTTCTTTTATGGGGGGATGGTGAATCGTAAGAACGTGCTTTCCACCATGATGAAGAGTGTGGTGGCAGCGGGAGTCGTAGGAGTCTTATGGATCGTGGTAGGCTATAGCCTCTGTTTTGGTGATTCTATCGGCGGGGTCATAGGGAATCCTATGACGCACTTATTTTATAAAGATGTTCTTTCCGGTAAGCCCTGGGTAGGGGCGCCGACTATTCCAAAAGCATTGTTTTCCATGTTTCAGCTGATGTTTGCTATCATCACGCCCGGGCTGGTAGTTGGCGCCATCGCCGAACGGATGCGTTTTTCCGCTTATGTCCTGTTCACGGTGCTCTTCAGCCTGCTGGTCTATGCTCCGCTGGCGCATTGGAGCTGGCACCCCGATGGCTTCCTGGCCAAAATGGGAGCCCTGGATTTTGCCGGAGGCACGGTCGTCCATATCTCTGCAGGCTGTGCTGCCCTGGCGGGTGCGCTGGTCCTGAAACGGAGGAGATCGCATATTGAAAACATTGAACACAAGCCTGCCAATATACCTTATGTACTGATCGGTACAGGCCTCTTATGGTTCGGCTGGTTTGGCTTTAATGCCGGCTCGGCCCTTGCCGCAAATTCTCTTGCCGTCTCTGCCTTTTCCACTACCAATACCGCCGCCGCAGCAGGAGGCCTCTCCTGGATGTTCTTCGATGTGTTGAGAGGAAAGAAGCCTTCCGTAGTTGGATTTTGTGTCGGGGCTGTCGTAGGACTGGTAGCTATTACACCTGCAGCCGGCTTTGTAGCCGTTCCGCAAAGTATCTTTATCGGAGTGGTTGCCGCTATTATCTCTAACCTGGCCGTGCATTTCAAAGCTACGAAGACCGTGCTGGACGACACCCTGGATGTATTCCCCTGTCATGGTCTCGGAGGTATGGTGGGTATGTTGTTGACGGGCATTTTCGCTACCAGGGCGGTTAATGCGCTCGGCAACAATGGCCTGGCCTATGGCAATTCCTCTTTCTTCTTTATTCAGCTAAAAGCCATGGCAATTGCCGTCGGATATAGTTTTGCAGTCTCCTGGATCATCTTCAAGTTCATCAACTTCATCGTACCGATCCGGGTAAGCCATGCAGACGAAGAAGCCGGTCTGGATGCCAGCCAGCATGATGAAAAATATGTACAGGGCACCCTGCTGGTAGCCACCCCGAAAGGACTCGAAGAACAGGAAGTACTCTAATATATATAATTTATTTATATTTTCATTTTGGAAAAGGGGAGGGGGCAGTTGGTCTCTTCCCCTTTTGCCGTTTAATAACGAGTGTTAATCAATGTTTTGCAGTTTCATTTTTTATATATAATAAATATATTTATGTATATAAAAATGATAAAATTTCCATTTTGAAAAAATATATTTTATACATTACACGTATCGGATTTATTTTTATATAATATGCAAGGCACCTGGATCCTCTCTTCCTTTACGGTAAATCATAAAATTGATCAGCGATACCAATACCTGATCAGTATCGTATTGGTTTGCCTGGTATCCGCCATTTGTTTCCTCTTTTCGACCTATATCGGCGCCCAGGTGGTCGCTTTCATCCTGCTGCTGACCCTCTCCCTGATCGCCATGTCCTTCGATATCCTCCCCGTATTGCTGACAGCCTTACTGAGCGCCCTGATCTGGGACTTCTTCTTCCTGGGCCCCCGCTACAATTTCCGCGTAGGCAACACCGAGGATAAGATCCTTTTGTCCATGTATTTTGTCATCGCCCTGGTAAATGCCGTCCTCACCTTTAAAATAAGACAGATCGAAAAGATCGCCCGTCGCAAAGAAGAAAAAGCACAGACTCTAAGGCTATACAATACCTTACTGAATTCCCTGTCACACGAATTCCGGACTCCCCTGGCTACTATCATCGGCGCGACCGATAACCTGCTCGAAACACCCTCCCGGCTCACCCCCCATGACAGCAAAAGACTCCTGTCCGAGATCTCGGCCGCCTCCTTACGGCTCAACCGGCAGGTAGAGAACCTGCTCAATATGTCCCGGCTGGAATCCGGATTTATCCAGCCTAAAAAAGACTGGCACGATATGAATGAACTGGCCTTTTCCATCATCCACCAGCTGGAAGAACAACTGGCCCAGCACCGGGTCGAAGTAGATATCCGGGAAGACATCCCCCTGGTAAAGCTGGACTATGGATTGATGGAACAGGTACTGTACAACCTTATTTATAACGCCGCTCTCTACACCCCGGAAAGGGCCCTGATCCGCATCAGCGCCCGATGCCCGCACCAAAGCCTGGTCATCGTCGTGGAAGACGACGGCCCCGGCTTCCCGGAAGCAGAAGTCGGAAGAGCATTCGATAAATTCTACCGGTTCACCCATCCCCCTGCCGGAAACACCCGGATCGGCGGCTCCGGCCTGGGATTGTCCATCGTAAAAGGCTTTGTAGAAGCGCATAACGGTACCGTCGAGCTCATGAACAGGCTCACCGGCGGAGCCCGCTTCGTCATCAGCCTGCCGGTCGAAAATTTTTCAAAACTAACAGGCTCCTGAGCCCAATAATATTATGCCAATACTGGTCATAGACGATGAAGCGCCAATCCGCAAACTGCTGGAGATCACCCTGCAATCCAACGGATATACCGTCGTGCAGGCAGCCACGGCAAAAGAAGGGTTGCAGAAGGCTGTCAGCCACTCACCCGACCTGATCATCCTGGACCTGGGATTGCCGGACGAAAATGGACATGCCACCCTTAAAAAAGTACGGGAATGGTACGATCGCCCCGTCATCATCCTCTCCGTACAACATAGCGAGACAGATATCATAACGGCCCTGGACAACGGCGCCAACGATTACCTGGTGAAACCCTTCCGCACAGGAGAACTGCTGGCCAGGATCCGGTCCGCCCTGCGCAGCGCCGTCGGCGACGACAATGAGCCGGTCATCCGTCTCAATGGACTGGAAATCGACCTGTCATCCCGGATCGTGAAAAAAGATAACGAACTGCTGCGGCTGACAGCAACACAATATTCCCTTTTAGCTCTCTTTGGAAAGAATGCGGGGAAAGTGCTCACCCACCAATACCTCTTACGCGAGATCTGGGGCGAAAGCTATACCGACCAGCTGCAATACCTGCGCGTCTTTATCGCACAGCTGCGTAAGAAGATCGAAAAAGACATCAATTACCCCGAACATATTATCACGGAATCCGGCGTAGGATACCGGTTCGTCGCCGGCGAATCCTGAGCCAGGACGAAGCCCTCCCGACTCTCGCGACACCCCTGGCGGGACCCAGTCAACTCACCGCGCAAAGGCCCCATTCACCGCCTCCTTGTAACTGCCACTTACGGGGATCAATATATTATTGGAAAGCGTAAGCTCATCCGGCCTCAGCAACCGGATCTCTTTGATCGCCACAATATAGGATTTATGCGTGCGGATGAACCGGTCCGCCGGCAGACTGCTCTCCAGGTTCTTCATCGTCTGATGGACCAGGTAATGGGTCGACCGGGTAAAGATCTTCATGTAGTCCCTGGAAGCTTCCACATACAGGATCTCAGAATAAGGGATCCTGATCAGCCCTTCGCGTTCTTTAATCAGCAGGAAGCCGGCTTCCTGTCCGGGTAAAGAAGAGGAGAGGGGCGGCGTAAGCAGCAGCTGCACCTTGCTCACCGCCTGTACGAAGCGCTCGTAAGAGAACGGCTTCAGCAGATAATCCACTACATTCAGCTCATACCCCTCCAACGCATATTCCGCATAGGCCGTAGTAAAGATCACTTTGGGCGGATTCGTCAGCGTCCTTAGAAAATTAATGCCATTCACCAGCGGCATCTCGATATCCAAAAAAATAAGGTCGATGGCATGCTGCTCCAGCTTCGAAAAGGCTTCCAGGGCATTCCTGCACTTACACACCAGCGTCAACCCTGGTGTCTGGAGAATGAACTGCTCCACGATCTGCTGCGCAATCGCCTCATCATCCGCAATCATACATTTTATCGACATCCCGTCCTTGTTTAGCATTTTTAAAATCATTTTGATCCATAGTCCCTACAACTGAATGGTCAGCTCCACCGTGAAGATCTTGCCGTCATTTTGGATCATCAACCGATGCCTCCCGGGATAATGTATTTCCAGCCGTTGCCGTACATTCTCTATCCCCACTCCGCCATTCGCTGCCCCTGCACCGGTGACCGCAAGCATATCATTGGCGATATGGAAGATGACTTTCTTGTCGCTTATCCGCAACGCCCCCTCTACGAACCCCCTGTCTCCAAGACGGTAAGCCCCATGTTTGAAACTATTCTCCATGAACTGGATAAAGAGCAGCGGCGCTATCTTTTTTTCACCAGGATCTCCCTCTATGACAAATACGATATTACTTTCCGGGTAACGCTTTTTCTCCATCTCCAGGTAATTGCCGAGAAACCGGACGTCTTTCTCCAAAGGCACCAGGTGCTGCTGACAATCATAGAGGATATACCGCATCATATCGGAGAGACGTAGGATGAAGGCCGGCGTATCGACCGAATTGACCAGGCTCATGCCGTAAATGCTGTTCAGTGTATTGAATAAGAAATGAGGCTGCAGCTGCGCCTTCAAAGTTTGTAATTGCAATTCGAGGTTGCTCTTCTCCAGCAAATGTTTTTTTCGTTCGTTCTCAAAAGCATACCGCATTAAGAGAATGGACATAAAGGCCAGCAGATCGGTCAATACGTCCGGATAGGCCAATAACGGGTTGGAAACAGCTCTTCGGTAGTAATGAGATTCGTAGTTATAAAAAGCTATAAGTCCTTCTTCCTGATTGGTGAAATAGAAAAGATGAGTGATCCCCCAATTGACAAGAGCCGAAACGACGATGAAATAAAGGATAGTGATCATGGAAAACCATGCATATCTCTGCCGCACCAATAACATGGGGCCCAGCCACCGGTAAAAAGGGATCACATACAGGGTAGAAGCGATGGCATATACAATAAGCTGCGGATAGGGGAAATTCGTCTTTGCATGGACAACGACAAAGGGACTATTCAGACAATGGTCGTACTTATAAATGCATACATAAATGAGCCATACCAATATTTCATAGAAAATGGATACCCGATAGGAGGATGTTCGTTGACGAATCGTTTGCATATTGTAAATCTAACCGGAGGATATCCAACCCTTAGGACCGGTTCGACCAAATCCCCCTTTTTTTCGACCAAATAAACAGCTTTTTATTTCATAGGATCAAATAACCGGTTGATAGAACAGCGCTTGTCATCCAGGCGGACAAGTTGTTGGTTTGCAGCAGCATTATTCTCTCATCCCAAAACAACAAATATATGCCAATTGCTCAACGAACAAAAGACCTCTGCCTGTCGGTAACCTTTCTCCTTTTAGGCGCCAGCCTGATGGCCCAATCCGACAGCAGCCGCCTGCCCACAGACACCCTCCGCCCGCCCGTCGCAGATTCTGCCCTCCTCCGGTCAGTGAAAGAAATGACGACCGTCAGCGTGACGGCTTACAAACCCGTATTACAGATACGTGCGGACAGGATCACGATGAATGTCGCCCAGAGCCCGCTGGCGGCAGCCGATAATATGTACGAAGTCCTGAAAAGGATGCCCGGGGTTATGGATAGACAGGGACTCCAATTCAGAGGCAAAAATGTGCTCGTGCTTATTAATGACAGACCCTCCAACCTATCCGGCGATGACCTGACGAACTACCTGTCGGCAATGCCCGCCAATACCGTTGAAAAAGTGGAGATCATCACCAATCCGGCTGCCCGGTACGACGCAGCCGGCCGGGCTGTCATCAATATCCTTTTGTCCCGCGGCAAGAACTATGGCGCCAGCGGGACCCTCAACACCGGAATAGGGGCGGGGCATTACGGGAGATACAATGGCGGACTCAGCCTCACTTACCGGGAAAAGAAAATAAGCCTGTACGGCAGTTATGATTTTCAGCATCATCAAACCGCCGCCGACCTGCATTCCCAGCGGTTCATCAATATCGCCAGCACCATCCGGGAAGACCAGCATACCCTCACCGGTAATAACAATCAATCCTTCAAAGGCGGCCTGGACTATGAATTAAGCAAGACCAGCAGCCTGGGAATACTGGTGAAAGGTATCGCCGCCAATCGTACCCGTAACGTGGATAATCATTCCCACATAGAATATTTTTCACCGGCTACAGACAGCTCCTCCACGGTCGCCACGAATAACCGATCCTCTTTGATCACCCCTTCCGTTAACCTTTATTTTAAAACGGCTATCGGTAAAAAAGGCGCTACGCTCAATGTCAATGCAGACCTGTATCAATACGACAAGGATTGGAAGGATAATTTTATCACCCGTTATTACGACGGAAAGGAACAGGAGGTCCGTGCCCCCTGGTTATTGCGGGACCACTCCCCGGCAAGGAACAGCATCTGGTCTTTCTCCGCAGATTATGCGTTTACGGCCAAAGGAACCAAGGTAGAGGCCGGTATCAAAACCGTATTCACCACCACCGATAACAAGGCCCATTGGGAAAGCCGGGATACCGGCAAATGGCTGAATGACGAAGGAAAAAGTAATTATTTTATCTACAAAGAAAATATTAATGCCGCCTATCTCTCCCTTAGCCGCTCCATAAAGAAATTTGAAGGACAGGCAGGCCTTCGCGCCGAACAAACCAATGCCGAAGGAAATTCCGTTACCCTGGATCGTATCGATAAAAAAAGCTACTTTTCCCTTTTCCCCAGCCTGGACATTACCTTCAATGCCTCGGATAAGCAACAGTTCACCCTGAGCTATCGTCGTAAGATCGAGCGCTTCGGATTCGATATCGTCAACCCCTTTATCGTATACCAAAGCCAGTACACTTATTCCCAGGGTAACCCGGCTATCCAGCCCTCCTTTTCCAATAATTTTGAGGCAGACTGGATTTTCAACGGGGAATGGTCTACGGCTGTTTCCTATAGCCATTATACCAGCGTATTGGCCGATGTATTCAAAAAAGATGTGACAGGTACGGCCCTGATCAGCACCTACGATAATGTGGCTTCCGCCAACGAGGTCGATCTCACCATCAGTCATACAAAGGCGCTCTTTTCCGGGAAGCTGACCCTGAATAATACTGCCGGGGGCCTCTATGCAAGATACAAGGCTCCGGCCGGCTCACAGCTGGATAAAGGCGGATTTGCCGGATACCTGATGAGCAACCCTGTCTGGGCGATGGGCAAAAGCTGGAAGGCCGAAATGAACCTGTCCGTCAATTCCTCCATGAAGCTGGGCGCGTATAGCTATAAACCTCTGTTCAATATGGACCTGGGCGTATCGAAGAACATCCTCGATAATAAAGGCACCCTGTCTTTTAATGTCACGGATATCCTCAACAGCTACAAAGCACGGTACACCATCGGGTCCTTCGATACCCGGTCCATCACCCGGAGCGAGCCGGAGACAAGATTCGTCAAGCTCGCATTCACCTACCGGTTTGGCAATAAAAATGTAAAAGCCGCCTCCAGCCGTCCCACCGGCATCGAAGATGTGCAAAGGCGCATGGGGCAAAATTGACTATCTTTACGCCCTCATTTTTAGCCTTCCTACGATATGATCACTAAAGAAGTACTCTCCGAAGCAAAAAAACTATGGGATTATCATCACCTGAACCACGCCCCCGAAAGATCGGACTGTATCCTGGTGCTCGGCAGCCATGACCTGCGGGTGGCTGACAGGGGAGCCGAACTCTATCTCCAGGGATGGGCCCCGATCCTCCTGTTTTCGGGAGGGCTTGGCAACCTGACAAAAGATATCTGGACCGAGCCGGAAGCAGACCAGTTTGCCCGGATCGCCCTGGATAAAGGAGTGCCGGCAGAAGCTATTTTTATTGAGAATCAATCCACTAATACCGGTGAAAATATCTTATTCAGCCGACAGCTCCTGAAAGAGAAGGGCCTGGACCCGCAGACTTTCCTGCTGGTCCAGAAGCCCTATATGGAAAGAAGAAGTTATGCCACTTTTGCCAGACACTGGCCTGAAAAAAAATTGATCGTCACCTCTCCGCAGATCCCTTTTGAAGAGTATCCCAATAAGGAGCTCCCGATGGAAAAAGTGATCAATATGATGGTAGGAGACCTGCAGCGGATTAAGATCTATCCCGCGAAAGGTTTTCAGATTTTCCAGGAGATCCCAGACGAAGTATGGCAGGCTTATGAACGCCTGATCGGCTGGGGATTCACCAAACACCTGGCTTCCTGAGACATACCGATCTCCCCGCTTATCCGCGGACAGCCTTCCTTCGACTGGTATTCATTCCCCGGCCTGCCCGATATAAGATCGTATCAATTCGGCTGTATCGGATTGCTCCTTTTTTTCGGCAATGGATAAGGCTGTCTCACCGGCATCTGTCTTTGCCTGTACATCAGCGCCCTTTTCCAGGAGCAGGGACACTATTGGAATAGCCCCATGCCCGGCTGCGGAATGCAGGGCCGTAAAACCTCCCTGCTGCCGGGCATCCGGATCAGCCCCATTTTCCAGCAATAATTTCGCTAACGGGTAACTGGCAATAGCACAGGCTGAATGGAGAGGAGCTACTTTAAAGGAATTGGAGGAAGGCCTGTTCACATCGGCGCCCTTCTCCCCTGTTTAACGGTTTCCAACTCGCCTAAGCACACGGCTTCAAATAGATCCATGGAAGGCTTGTAGTGCCGGATCAATTCCACTGCTTTTTTATTTCCGCAATAAAGCGCAAAGAGCAAAAGAGAAACCCCCTCTCCCGTAGTTTGCTCCGACAGAGATGGATCCTCTGCCAGGCATTTTTCCAGGACATCCGTGGTTCCTTTTCGAATAGATTCCGTAACGATAGGATCAGCGATCATTTTGTCGGATTTTATAATGTCAATTCGTTGGCTTCCGCCTCCTATTTTATTTTTACCCAATCTTCTTTTAACCCCTTGTCCTGCAGATAAGCATACAATTCTTCCCCTTCCTTTCCCCCGGCCTTTGCATGATGCAATAAGGTAAATCCATGAGGCCCGTTGGCAAAGATCAATTTCGGATAAGCTTCCAGCACAGGCCTGACCAGCTCGGTCCTCCCCAACATCGCCAGTACGAACAAAGTAACCCGGGAGCCCGCATCGATCAGGAACTGTGCGATCTCTTTATTTCCTACATGCCCGGCGCCTTCGATCCCTGCCTCAAAATCGCCGCTGCCCCAGTCAAATTTACTGAATAGGAGGTTAGGATAGTCTTTGAGCATGGATTGAACCTTGGAAAGATTCCCATGCCCGGCAATTACGAACTCTTTTACCAGTTCCAGCTTATAAGGTTCCGGATCGGGCCTGAGCGTTGGCATCAGAAACGGATCGGGCAGAAACTCCGTTGCAGGATGGGACAGAGCGGCAGTCGTCCCGGCATGTAAGATCGACGGGGCAAAGAGCAGGCCCGATAACCCTCCCGTGGTGGCAGTCAGGAATTTTTTTCTGTTCATAACAATTTTTTTAGAATGCGATAAAGCTAATCCTCCCCGAAAGAGAAGGGAAATCTTTTACGCCAATTGCTAAAAAAACCGGGTAAAAGGTCTGCCCGATCTGTCGCTATCTTTCTATATTTGAAAAACCCTAAATAAAAATACTATGCAAGATTGGAGCCGGCGCTTTTACTATTGGGCCTTCGGCCTGCTCTTTTTTTTATTCTGGGGTCTTTTCAAACTGGGAGGGATACCGGAATTTCCCCGGGCATTCCTATCGACTATCGTTGACGTATCCGTGACGATGAGCGTACTGGTCATCACCACGCAGCTGCTATTACCCCGGCTGCTCTATCGGAGAAAAACGGGTTTGTTCTTTAGCTGTTTTCTGCTCACCGTCCTGCTGGCTGGCACCGGGATCATTTTAATCCAGCTGAGATTAGCCGGCAGCTCGCTCTCCGCCTACCGGGAAAATATCCTCCGATATCCCAGGCATTATTATTACTGGTTCTGGTCGGATCTGGTCTTCGGTTCTTATTTCCTGGTATTCTTCATACCCGCTACCGGCGCGGCCATCCGGCTGGCTTTCGACCGCATGCAGGTTTCGAATAAGGCTGAAAAACTCCAAAAGGAGAAGGCCCTGTCAGAGCTGGAATTACTCCGGCACCAAATCAATCCTCACTTTCTCTTCAACGCGCTGAATACGATCTATTACAAAATAGACCGGTCGAACGGTGAGGCCAGGGAGACCTTACAACGGTTCTCCCATCTGCTGCGCTATCAGTTGTATGAGTGCGACAAACCCTTTGTCGACATCGGGAAGGAACTGGATCTTATCCGGTCTTATATTGAATTGCAACAGGAAAGGCTTAATGATAATTATACGGTTACCTGTAAAGGACTGGAAAATATAACAGGTTTTTTGATCGCGCCCTTTTTATTAATGCCGCTGATCGAAAACTGCTTCAAGCATGTCTCCGATCATCCGGATAAACCCAATATCATTTCCATTGACTGCTGTTATACGTCAGACAACGTTTTCCACCTTCACACGGATAATACGATCGTCGAAGGCCCGGTTGCTTCCGGGAAGGACATCGGCTTCACTCCCCCGGAGAAAGACATTGGTCCCAAGTCTCCCCGAAATGGTATCGGCCTGGAAAATATAAGAAGGTGCCTGGAGCTTCTTTACCCGGGCAGCTATGAATTGATCACAAAGGCAGGACCGGAGCGTTATGAGGTCTTGCTAAAATTGCAATGCCGATGCGACTGAGAACCATCATAGCGGATGATGAGCCCATGGCCAGGAAGGGACTGGAAGAGGAATGCAGGGAAATTGACTTTCTGGAGATCGTCGGTATGGCAGGCAGCTCCTTTCAGGCCCTGGAAATGATCACCACACTACGCCCTGATCTCATCCTGCTGGATATCCGCATGCCAAGGCTCAGCGGGCTGGACCTGATCAAATCGCTGAAGGACCCGCCCATGGTGATCATCACTACGGCTTATTCCGAATATGCACTCGAAGGATACGAGCTGGATGTAATGGATTATTTGATAAAACCCGTGGACTCCCATCGGTTATTGAAAGCTTGCTGCAAGGCAAGGGATTTTCACCACCTGCGTTTGCAAACGCAGCGGGGAGGATTTGCCGGCGATCTTCCCGCTCCCCGGAACCCCTGGTTTTTTGTAAAGTGCAATGGAAAATATGAACGGATCAGGCTGGAAGAAGTGCTCTTTGTGGAAGCGGCCGATAATTACGTTATAATCCATGTTGCCGATAGTAAATTCATGGTTTACCAGACCCTGAAAAGCGTTGAAAACCTTTTGCCTGCCACCCATTTCATGAAAGTGCACAAGTCCTTCATCGTCGCCCTCGATAAGATCTCCCGGTTGGAAGGACATGAACTGATGGTGGAAAAATTCAGGATACCCATCAGCCGGAACCTGAAAGAGCTGGTCAGGACAAGGATTATAGACCGGCCTTCTTTTGGCAGGCATTAAACCACTGAATTCCCGCGGACGCTATGAGAAATAATAAATAAAAAGTAGATTTGAGGGGTAGAGCATAAAAATATGAGTAGACCCCTCCTGATCGCAATGCTCTTTCTTCTGACCATTCCTTCCGCGTATAGTCAAAAGATCGAGCGGTATTACGACTTTCGCTGGCATGATACCACGTCCCTCAATGCCCGATTCTATAGCCTTATGGTAAAAACTGATTCCGGCTGGCACCGGAAAGATTATTTCCTGCACAGCTTTGCCCTGCAAATGGAAGGCCTGTATAAAGACAGCGCCTGTAAGATCCAATCCGGCAGCTTTAAATATTATCACTCCAACCGTATCCCTGAATCCATAGGCGTCTACCGGGATGGTAAAAAGCAAGGCCTGTGGTTAAGCTATTATAGCAATGGCGTCCTGAAAGATTCCACCGTATATGATAACGGCAACCCGGTGGGCATCGGCCTGGGCTGGTATCGTGACGGATATCCATCCGATTCGACGAATTATAATCCCGACGGCAGCGGGGTAGAGGTCTCCTGGTTCGACAATGGCAATCCGGCAGCCGCAGGCCGCTTTGCACCTGGCTATAAAAAATACGGTAAATGGCAATACTTTTATAAGTCGGGGAGCCTCAGCGCCATAGAAATTTATGAGCGGAACGGGACATTATTGGACAAACAATATATGGACCTGAAAGGCGCACCGGTCACCGATACGACAAATAAGACCAGGTCCGCAGAATTCCCCGGGGGATTGAAGGCCTGGGCCAAATACCTGGGGAAGGCCCTTTACTTTCCCGACCAGTACAAGTTCACCAATGGCGATCAGGCCGCCGTGGTAGTCGATGCCGTCATTGACGAAGAAGGGAAGGTCGTCGAAGCAGAAGTCTCGATTCCTTTTTATCCGGCTTTTGACAAGATCGCCCTGGAGGCAGTTCGAAAATCCCCCGCCTGGAAACCTGCCTTCGACCACAACCGGACAGTAAGATATGAGATACGGCAGCCGGTGATATTCAGCCAGCCCGAATAAGCCCGCGATCATCTACCGGGTAAGCTCGTAGAGCGCGAATACGGACGAAAAATCTCCGATCCCTGCTTCCTGCAGGATCCGGACCATTTGCCGGAACGGAGAAATATTATCCGCCAGATTCGAGAAATAGACGATACTCCACTCATCGCCGGGCAATTGTATCACAAAATTGGTAAACCCGCAGGTGCTGCCCGAATGGAACAGTACGATGGGAGAAGAAGCTATGATAAACCAGCCCGCCCCATAATAACTTTCCCGCATACCGGCAATAGGGAATCGAAGACGTTTCAGGACAGAGGACAGACGTAGTAATTTATTCTCCTGCAAGGCCCTTATCCATTTGGAATAATCTGCCAGAGAAGTATAAATGCCGCCATCGCCCTTGGTGGCGCTGGTAATACTTTGGTCGGAAGGAACGATAAGACCCGTACTGTCTTTGGCATAACCCATCGCCCGATGAGAGATGGGGTGCCCCGCTTCATAGATCACGGACCCTGCCATCTGCAGGGGCGCGAATATTTTTTCTTTAATGTAGCGTGCATACGATTCATGACTGATCCTTTCAATGATCAATGCCAGCAGACAAAACCCGGAATTGCTATAGCGGAACCGGCTTCCCGGCTCAAAATACAGTGAGTCCGTTCCTGCCAGTAAGTGCAATACATCGGCATCCAGCAGCTGCGTAGATTGCCCGGACGGGACAAGGGATTCATAGTCCAACAGACCGGAGGAATGTGTAAGCAGATGGCGGATCAATACCCGGTCCCCGATCCGGCCGGGTAGTTCGGGCAGATATTTCCGGATGGGGTCTTCCAGGGACAGCCGCTGATCTTTTTCTAATAAAAGAATGCCCATGGCAGTGAATTGCTTGGACAGGGAAGCCATACGAAAATTGGATAGACTGTCTATAGCGACCCTTGTCTCCTTGTCTGCCAGACCGGCAGCTCTCCGGTAGAGGACCGTTCCTCTTTTTTCGATCGACAGCGCTATGCCGGGCTGGTCTCCGGGCTGCAACCGGAAGAAGGAATCCAGCTTCTCCGTTAATGGATCCTTCCCCTGACCCTGCGCATGGCAGACGAAGCCTGCCAACAGATATAGCAGAAGATAAAGAATTTTCATCTTGAAAATTAAGGGTTTTGTTATTATATTCAGCCATGAAAATAATTGACTCCCTCCTGCTGCGGGAAAAGGATCAATGTATCGCTGGCCGATCAGCAACTGACCCAGGACTTCCTGGAGATCCCATTGGCAGACGGCAAAACCAGGATTATCGCTTTCCAGGACCTTGTCGGCAAATCCGGAGAGCATACGGCCGAGAGCAAAACCACCATCGAAATAGTCAATGCAACCATGAAATTTAATTAGAGGTATCTCAGCCATTTCTTCCCCGGATGGCTTGTTTTATATCGCCCATACCAACTGCACAAAGGATACATCAAAGCGACCACTCCCAGCCATACCATGTATACAAAGGGCAGCGTTATGCCCGATCCGGCTGCAGGCCGGCCGCATTTGAGCGGGCCGAACACCAGGTCCGCGGGATGATAGCCCTGGGCAAAGACCATGATGAACATAATGCTATGAATGACGCCAAGGTGGATCAGGAAGTAAAAGAGAGGCGTCTTGCCATATACGGATACGGTCTCCGTGAATTTATTTTTCCATCCCTCCGCAAAAGCCAGGAGCAGCAACAAGCCTCCCAGCGTCACCAGGGCGAAGCAAAGCGAAGGCGGATATTTACTGTAGTTGATAAAAGAAAGGAATGTGAAGACCGCATTTTTTTGCACGGACCATGGCTCGGGATTCCCATATACATTGATGGCGCGCAGAAGAATGAACAGGACCAGTGCCGCCCCGCCAATCCGCCCGAATACCTTTTTCCGGGACCCGGCAGGCAGCTCAAACAGCCGTCCGCAGCCAAACCCCGCCAGCATAATACCCAGCCAGGGCAGCACCGGATACGCGATAACCAGCAGGAGATGGGGCGTCAACCGGAAGGCCCCCATCCCTACCAATAAGGATGCGAAGAAACGCAGCACGGGGTTAGCCGGTAACAAGGCGGCTGGCAGAAGATCGTGCCCGAAAATGATGACCAGTCCGGCAATCCCCGCTATTTTGGGTGAAACCCTGTAAAGAAGCGACAGGATAATAAATCCGCATCCGATGGCGGCGATCACCTCGAAGATCAGGGTCCGGAAATGAATATCACACCACAGGAAAAAATTGACGACGGTGAATTCCAGGATGATCAGCCAAAGCCCCCTTTTTAATAAGAAACGCCTGCTCTCCCTGATATCGCCGCGGTTTTTAAAAGAGAGATAAGCGGACACCCCCGACAGGAAAACAAAGGAAGGCGCACAGAAATGGGTGATCCACCGGGTAAAGAACAGGACGGGTGAGGTGGTGGCCAGGTTCGTGGGATCCTGGGTCAGGGAATCAACATGCAGGAGATCCCTGGTATGATCCAATGCCATAATGATCATGACCAGCCCCCGGGCAAAATCGATGGATTTTATGCGGTTCATTTGCATAAATATAATCGTTGCCGCAGGAGGCTCCACAGGATATTCGACGACGGAAAGATTATTCGACGAAGGGTTCGATTTAGTCGACGGGCGACCACCTCCGGTTTATTCGGTCAGCCTCCGGCGAAGCTCCTGCCTGCTCTCCCGCGAGACGGGAATGACCTTCCCCTGGATCTGAACGGTATTATTCCGAAAGATGTCGATCTTATCCAGTGCCACGGTATAAGAACGGTGCAGGCGAAAGAATTTTTCTCGGGGTAATCTGGACGTGAGTTCGGTGAGGGACTGATGACATAGCCATTCTCCCCTGATCGTATAAACCTTGATATAGTCCCGTCTGCTTTCGATATACCGGATCTCCCCGATCCCTATTTTTATCCATTCCTTACCGGCCTTTAGGAACAGGCATTCTTTTTCATCCGGGCCAGCCTGCCCGGCCGTATCTGTTTCTTCCCTTGCAGGCATATCTGCTGTCGCCGCCATAACCGGCGCCGCTGTCGCCGATCGGGCTACCTTATTCATCGTCTGCATGAATCTGGCGAAGGAGAACGGTTTGACAAGATAGTCCAGCACTTCCAGCTCAAACCCTTCCACGGCATAATCCCGGTAGGCAGTGGTAATGACGACGGCAGGCCGCTGCGACAGGCTTTTAAGCAGGTCGATGCCGTTGAGCAGAGGCATTTCGATATCCAGGAAAAGAAGATCGAATCTTTCCTGCTGCAACCGCTGAAAAGCTTCAATGCCATTGGTGCAACGGGTAATATTGGTGATATCCAGACGCCCCAGGAAATTCACCACGAGGTCGATGCCCAGCGGTTCATCATCTACGATCAGGCATTTCAGCTCTTTCATACTACCGGGATTTTTAAATGCACACTGAATATATTTTCTTCCTGTACAAGATCCAGCGTATACCGGGAACCATATAACAGGTCCAGCCTCCTGATAACGTTTTTAAGCCCGATGCCATTCGGATTTTCGGGTTCATTCCCTGTTGGATTACTGATATCAAAGAAAAGATGATCCTTTTGTACCTTTAATACGATCCTGATGGTGCCTGCCCCGATAGTACGCTGAAACCCATGCTTGAAGCTGTTCTCTATAAAGGCAAAAAGAAGCAGGGGAGGGATCTTTATCTTTTCGGTAGGACCTTCTTTGTCGAACAGTAAAGTCAGACGCAGACCAAACCGGAGCTTTTCAATCGCTATATAATTTTCGAGGTGCAGCATCTCTTTGTCCAGCGCTACGGTCGGAGTGCCGGACTCATAGAGCATATAGCTCATCAGGTCGGCTAACTTTAATACGACCTCCGGCGCCAGATCGGACTTTTGAATAGTGAGGGAATAGAGATTGTTCAGGGTGTTGAAGAAGAAATGAGGCTGCAGCTGGGATTTCAGCAGACTAAGCTCCATTTCCGTGTGCTGTTTTTCTTTTTCCTGTAACAGCTCTTTTTGCAGCATCCTGTCTTTTACAAATTTAAGCCCCATGGTCATTCCCAGCAGATAGATGGCGTTTAAGGCCTGGATAGAAAAATTCCTCACCGTGAAATCTTTCACCGGGATAAAAACCTCCGTACCGGAAAGCGCATATAGCCGGTGCAGCCATATCTCCAGCGCCGATTGCAAAAAGATACTGATCAGCAGGGAAAGAAAATAAAAAAAGAATCTCCGTTTGAACAGGAAAGCAGGGATCAGAATATAGATATTCAGATACACAAGCAAAATATCCGGCGGCAGCAGGCTCACTAATTCTATATAGAAATGCCCGTCGAATATCCGGTGAATGCTCAGGGAGATCAGCGCGCCAAAAAGAAAATAGGCTATCCAGAAAACAAGGTGGTAAAGCCATCTTTTCTGTAACAGGCCGTTATAACTATACCCCGTAGCGGGCAGCAAAGGCCCCCTGGACAATAGCGTATAGTGGGATAAATGGGGCAAGACCTTCGGAATTAGAGGGTAAAATTAATTTTTTGGCCCCAACAAAAAATATTGTTTTTCTTCCGGTTATCCTGTACTTTGTTCTTCTATAGATCTTATCACCTATTTCCAATGAAAAGCTGTTTGATTACTTTTTTGTTATGCGCGCAATTGCTGCAAAGTAGATCCTCCCGGGCGCAAAGTCCGGGAGGATCCGCCCACTATCCGGCCCCTGAAAAGAGCCGCCTGCACTTCTCCCTTCTTTCCGGCTATCAGCATGAAAATTTCCGCTGGTCGATCGCAGGGAATACCAGCGGTACCAACCCCAACATTTATTCGGAGCTGATCTGGAAGAACCTGGCAGGCCCTCTTGCCGGTATAGAAGGGGAATGGAATTGCTGGAAATCCTTTTCGATCCGGTCCGCTTATTCAAGACTCTTCATCGTATCCGGAGCCGTGACCGATATGGATTACCAGGGAGATAACCGCACCAACCGGGTCTACAACGGAGCTTTCGACAGCAATAAAGGCTCTTCCTCGTCCTGGCGGACCACCCTGGAATATAAAATAGAAGCCGGCCCCTCCCTTTCTCTTATCCCGGGCCTGGGTTATGCACTGCATACCCAATCCCTGTTCTTATTGTCGGATGCCACTGTGGGCAATAATACATTGCATAGCACCTATGCCACGACCTATAAAGGCGCCACCCTGGCAATCCGTGCAGTACTGGCCCTGGATAATTTTTTTTCCCTGGAGCCTTCTCTCTTCTATGACCAGGTACATTTCAGGGGCAGGGCCGACTGGAACCTGATCCCGACCTTCCAGCACCCGCTGAGCTTTGAAGACATCGCGAATGGATATAATATCGAGGCCGGTTTGAAAGGCAGCTATCTATGTAATGACCATTTCTCCCTTTTTCTTTCGGGCAATTATCTCTATGGGAATACAGGCAAGGGAACCGATCGCCTCTACCAGACCAACGGCCAGGAACCCCTGACTCAATTCAATGGAGCTATCCGACATTTTTGGGGGCTCAGGGCCGGCTTAAAACTGAACATTTCCTGTATCTTTAATGGACAGTCTGAAACAAATAAGTGAACACAAATTATTGACTTAGTATGTTAAAGAACTATTTCAAAATCGCCTTCAGAAACCTTTTACGCAGCAAAGGCTTTTCCGCTATTAATATCAGTGGTCTCGCCATCGGCATGGGCAGCGCTATCCTCATTTTACTTTGGATCCAGAATGAAATGAGCTACGACCGTTTCTTCAGTAAGTCGGATCGGCTGTACAAGATGCATAACCGGGATAAGTTCAGCGGTGAACTATGGGCCTGGGGCAGCACCCCAAAAATAATGGCCCCTACGTTGAAGACCGGTTACCCCGAAGTGGAAGATGTCACCCGGTTTAACAATATGACGTTCCTGGTGACGGTAGGAGAGAACCATTTTAATTCCCGGGGCGGCTTTGCGGATAGCGGTTTCCTCAACCTGTTCGATTTTCCCTTGCTGGAAGGCAATGCCGCTCAAGCGCTCAAAGGGCCCAAAAATATCGTGTTGACGGAGAAATTCGCCAAAAGCCTCTTCGGTAAGGAAGACCCGATGGGTAAGATGGTGCGCGTCGACAGCAACGCTATTTTTACGGTGACAGCCGTACTGAAAGACCTGCCTCCCAATACTTCCTTCGAATTCGATTACCTGCTGCCCTGGTCCTTCATGACCAAATTGGGCTGGGACGACCAATGGTGGGGCAACAACTCCGTGAGCACCTTTGTCTTGCTAAAGCCCGGTGCCACGCCGGACGCCTTTAATGCCAAGGTAAAAGACATTACGATCAGCCACTCCAAAGAAACGGAGAAGGTCTTTGCCTACCCGGTCAGCAGGTTGCATCTGTATGGAAAATCCGAGAATGGCCAACTGGTGGCAGGCCGTGTCGCCATGGTACGGTTATTTGCCATTATTGCGGGTTTTATCCTGTTGATCGCCTGCATCAATTTCATGAACCTGAGTACAGCCCGCAGTGAGAAGCGCGCCAAGGAAGTAGGTATCCGCAAGGTAGTTGGAGCTTACAGGGGATCCCTCGTGGTACAGTTTATCGGGGAAAGTATCCTGCTGGCCCTCCTGGCCTTTTTCATCGCCCTGTTGCTCGTGCAGATCAGCCTGTCGGGTTTCAACATGCTGGTGGGTAAAGAATTACATATTGACTATAGCAGCCCTTATTTCTGGTTGTTCTCGGTGACCTTTGTTTTATTTACTGGCCTTATTGCGGGCAGCTATCCGGCATTTTATCTTTCGGCTTTCAATCCTTCCAAAGTATTAAAAGGTACTTTTAAAAATAATACAGCCCTGATCACCCCTCGCAAAGTATTGGTGGTGCTTCAATTCAGCTTTGCCATTATACTGATCATCTGCACGCTGATCATTCAACGCCAGATCCGCTATGCCCAGGACAGGAGCGCTGGCTATAACCGGAGTAATCTCGTATACACCTGGACGCAGGGAGAAGTGACCAGGCACTACGACGCGATCAAGCAGCAGCTGCTCAGCAGCGGCGCCGCCGTCTCCATAACCCGGTCCTCCAACCCCATTACCCGTCGCTGGAGCGATAGCTGGGGATTTCACTGGCAAGGCAGTACCGATGAGGATTTGAAGCTCGATTTCGTAAGAATGGGAGCGGATGCCGATTTTGTAAAGACGATGGGCGCCACCCTGTTGCAGGGACGCGATATCAACATCCATGAGTATCCTTACGATACCGCTTCCGTGATGTTGAACGAGTCGGCGGTAAAAGCCATGCGGCTGAAAGATCCCATCGGCCAGATCGTGAGCGATGGAGGCGGTCAGTCCTGGCATATAGTGGGAGTCGTCAAAGATTTTATCTTCGAATCCCCTTTTGAAATGAAGATCAGCCCGACGATGATCCAGGGACCCAGGGACTTTGCCCAGGTCATTCATCTCCGGCTCAATCCCGCCAACTCTATCACCACCAATGTCGCCAAAGTCGAAAAGATCTTTAAACAATACAACCCCCAATATCCTTTTGAGTGCATCTTCACCGACGAATCTTATGCGCAGAAGTTCAAAGAAGAGCAGCGCACCGGACAACTGGCGGCTTTATTTGCCGGACTTACCATTTTCATTTCCTGCCTGGGCCTGTTCGGTCTCGCTACCTATATGGCGGAGAACAGGATCAAAGAGATAGGCGTCCGGAAAGTATTGGGAGCCAGCGTTGCCGGCATCACCACCTTACTGGCAAAGGATTTTATCAAGCTGGTCCTGGCAGCCTTCGTTATTGCCGCTCCCATCGCCTGGTTTTCCATGGACAAATGGTTGGAAGGATACGGCTACCGCATCGATATCGGTTGGGGCGTTTTCGCGCTGTCAGGAGGACTGGCCGTCCTCATCGCGATCCTTACGGTCAGCTACCAGTCCATCAGAGCAGCCGTCGCCAACCCCGTCAAGAGCCTGAGAAGTCAATAATGAATGCCTCTGACAACCGCGGAGAACCGGAAAAAGTATTATTTTTCCGCTATGATAAACAGCAGGTACTTACTGATTCTTATATTTTTTGCTTTCCGTATCAGTATAGGTTTCAGCCAGGGCTTTCTAAAGGCCAGCGGCCCCATCATTGTCAATGCCCGGGGCGAAAAAGTGATTCTTCGCGGCATGGGCCTGGGAGGCTGGATGTTACAAGAGGGCTACATGCTAAGGCTTGGCAATATCGGACAGCAATACCGGATAAAAGAAAAAATACAGGAGCTGATCGGGCCGGAGAAAACAGCAGCATTTTACGATGGCTGGCTGGCTAACCATACCCGTAAGATAGATATCGATTCGATGGCAGCCTGGGGCTTCAATTCCGTCCGTCTTCCCATGCACTATCATTTATTTACGCCGGCCGTCGATGAAGAGCCGGAGCCGGGTAAGAATACCTGGCTGTCAAAAGGATTTGCCCTGACTGACAGTCTCCTGAGCTGGTGCAAAGCCAACAAAATATACCTGATCCTCGACCTGCATGCAACCCCTGGCGGCCAGGGAAACGACCTCCCTATTTCAGACCGCGACCCGGCAAAGCCTTCCCTCTGGGAAAGTGAGGCCGACCGGCAAAAAATGATCGCCTTATGGGCGAAATTAGCGCAGCGGTATGCCGGAGAACCCTGGATCGGGGGATATGATATTATCAATGAGCCCAACTGGGGCTTCGAAGATCCGAATGACCGGCGGGGAACCGCAGAGACCAGGAACGCTCCTTTGCGCAAGCTGATGATGGATATTACTGCCGCCATCCGCGCCGTCGATAAAAAACATATCATCATTATAGAAGGCAACGGCTTTGGCAATAATTACAAGGGCATCCTTCCCGCCTGGGACGATAATATAGTCCTTAGCTTTCACAAGTATGGCAACTTTAATACCGAAACAGCTATCCGCTCCTTCCTGGACCTGCGGGAAAAATACAATCTGCCTTTATGGATGGGAGAGTCGGGAGAAAATTCCAATACCTGGTATACCGAAGCCATTCATCTGGTGGAAACCCATGACATCGGCTGGTCCTGGTGGCCTCTAAAAAAGATAGGGAGCAACAATCCGCTGGAGATCCGGCTGAGCCCGGCTTATCAGCAATTGCTGGATTATTGGAACGGGAAGGGGCCCCGTCCATCCCAACAGGAGGCAGAGAGCGCTTTACAGGGCCTTTTAGCCGACAGCAGGCTGGAGAACAATGTCTATCATAAGGATGTGACGGATGCTATGTTCAGGCAGGTCTATTCGACGGATACCCGCCCTTTCGAGGATTTCCGCATTGGCATGGAGCCGGATCCCCGCACCGGTCAGCGTGCGGATCCCCGTAGTAGAAAGCCGGACCCCGTTGTAATCCCCGCAGTAGAGTATGACCTGGGTCGCCAGGGCTCCGCTTATTTCGACCGTGATTCCGCCAGCTACCAATACACCCCTGGCGTAAAGACCGTGGGTAACCGCGGCCATACCTGCCGCAATGACGGCGTGGATATAACAAAGGATACCACCGGCGCTCTGGCCGATTGCCCCGGAGGAAATTATATCTTCAGCATCGAAAACGGCGAATGGCTGCAATACACGATACGGGTAGAAAAGAAAGGACGATACCGTATTGGCTTCCGGGTAGCCGCCACCTCCGATACGGCGCGGCTTTCCCTTTTCTCCGGCCCCCGATCACTCACCCCCGGCTCCCGGTCACTCACCGGCAGCGCGTCCACCCCGCCCGACGCGCTCCTGGTTCAGGATCTCCCCATCCCCAATACGGGTGGCTTATCCAACTGGCAAACGGTGGAAGTGAAAGATATTCCCCTGGAGAAGGGGCTTATCAGGTTGCGGGTACTTGCCGGTAAGGGAGGATTTAATTTGGCGGCCCTTCAATTGTCGAAGTAGAAGGATCGCTTCTTTTTTGAGCGATATATTGATAGATAGCTTCCTGCGAACGCACCGGTGGATCGACTACCGGTACGGGTACATTATCCATGGCCTCATCTAGGAGGACGGCAGCTATGTTATCCTGCAGCTGCAAATGGATGATCTCCCGGATCTCCCGCTTCAGATCCTCGTCATACAGGGGAAAACAGACTTCGATCCGCCGGTATATATTCCGGTTCATCCAGTCGGCGGACCCGAGGAATATTTCCTCATTCCCGTTATTATGAAAAATGAATACCCGACCGTGTTCGAGATACCGGTCGACAATCCTTCTGACGGAGATATTTTCACTTTTACCCGGTATGCCGGGGATGATGCAGCAGATGCTTCTTACGATCAGGGAAATCTTTACGCCTGCCTGGGATGCCTCATAAAGTTTGGTGATCAATACGGGCTCCTCCAGGTTGTTCAGCTTGATCGTAATCGCCGAAGGCAGTCCTTTCCCGGCATTCCCGATCTCCCGGTCTATGAGGGCCAGCAATCGCTGGTGCAGGTTGAATTGAGCGACCAGCAGGTGCTGGAAAGGTATGTTAGCCGATTCCCGCGGGTCTTTATGTTTACCAAGAAAGATGAACAGCAGTTCCAGCTCCCGCATAAGATCATGATTTCCCGTCAGCAGGATATGATCCGTATAGAAACGGGCCGTATTCTCATTCAGGTTGCCGGTAGCCAGCAGCCCATAATAGAGGATCCGCTGCCGGCTTCTCTTTTTGACCAGGGCTACTTTAGCATGGACCTTCAGCCCGGGTATGCTGTAAATGATCTTAACCCCTGCTGCTTTCATCTGTCCTGCCCACCGGAGATTATTGGCTTCGTCAAACCTCGCCTTCAGCTCCACGAAGACAGTGACCTTTTTCCCATTGCGGGATGCGCTGATCAGGGCATGGGCGATCCTGGAATCCCGCGCGATCCGGTACATGGTGAGATAGATCTCTTCCACGGACGAGTCTATCGACGCCTCATTAAAGAATTGCAGGACGGGATCATAACTTTCATAAGGGGCATGCAGGAGAATGTCCCTTTCCGAAAGGCGCTGGAACAAGCTGGGCATAACTTCGTACGATCGCTTTTGTGAAGGCCATTTGGGATAAGACAACCGGTCGTCCTTCACGGGAAAGGCCGCAAGGTCCCTAAGGTTATGATACCGGCCACCCGCTACGATGGAGGCCTTGCTCAGCCCAAGAGAGCTGATCAGCGACTCCAGGGTCTTCGGGGGAATGCCGGGTTGATACAAGAAGCGCGTTGCCAGCCCCGCATCCCTTTTCGCCAGTTTCTTTTCTATTTTTTCAGCGAGATCGCCATCGTATTCGTCTTCCAGGTCCAGTTCTGCGTCCCGGGTGATCTTAATACTATAAGCTCCCCGGATCGCGAGACCAGGAAAGATAAATTCCAGGTTGTCCCGGATAATATCGTCGATAAAAAGGATAGCCTGGGTATTGTCAGCCTCCGCCCGATAGAACCTCGGCAGACCATCCGACGGAATGTTGAGAATAAAGATCTCTTCCCCGGCGCTTGCCTCCGTCACCACCGCGAAATAGATCTTGTCGTTCTCCGGAAAGAAATTGTCCTTTGCCCGGGAAAGATGCACGGGCTGAAGAAAGGCAAGCAGCTGGGTAAAAAAGTATTCCCCGGCTACTCTTTTGACTGCTGCCGGGATCGGCTGGTCATAGATGAAATGGATCCCCTGGCCGGCAAGGGCAGGCAGTATCTGCCCGGTCAGTATTTGACCAAAATGCTCTAATTGACCATTGACGACCGCCCCGATCTGCCTTAACAAAGAGCCATCCCCCGGTAATGTCTCGGCTTTTTTACTGATCTTTTGCAGCGCGGACAATGCAGGTATCCGCACCCGGTAAAACTCGTCGAGATTGGAACAATAGATAGAAAGAAAGCTGATCCGTTCCAAAAGGGGAACATTTTCTTTCGCCCCTTCCTGTAATACCCGGTAATTAAAAGAAAGCCAGCTCAGATCTCTGTCGAAAAAGGGAATAGTAGGCATAATTTTGTAAAATACATAAAAATAATTTTTTCAAATGAGGTCAGCGCTGAAAAAAATAGAGGAGCAACGGGAGTCTTTCACAGGCGTATTCTCAAAATACGGGCTGAAGACCAATTATAGAGGCCCCTCCACGGATACCGTGCTTTTAACACAGATCCGGGATCCCAACGGCGCCTTCATCTGTGATCATTTGTGGTTTAATCTCACGAAGGGATTTGAGAATTTAGGCACGCTGACGCCCGGAGACAGGATCCGGTTCTCCGCAAGGGTCAAAAAATATACGAAAGGATATGTCAACAGGCGCGCAGGCATCGACCAAAGCGAATTCGACTACAAGCTCAGCCATCCGACTAAGATCGAAAAGATCGCATCGATACATCCGTAATTGCAGCCCATTCGCTTATCTTCGACAACCCGGAGGGGTTTTATATATGAATTTTTATAAATATTACATAGCGGCATTAGCAGCATTTGTCATCTGGGGATTCTTCAGTTTGGTGCTGAAACCATTGGAAGTCTATCCTTCCCTGGATATCCTGTTTTACAGGGTGTTCTCCTGCGCTATTCTCATGCTCATCATCAGTTGCTTTTTTCGGCGTACCGTAGGACGGCAAAACAGGGAAATTTTCAAGGCGATGCCTTTGGCACAGAAAAGAAAGATTGTATGGTTAACCCTGGGGGGCGGGGTATTCCTGACCACGAACTGGTTCTCTTTTATTTATGTCATGAATCATATCAGCATCAAGGCAGCGTCCTTTGCCTATATGATCTGCCCGATTATTACGACGGTGCTGGCCTTTTTTATCCTGCAGGAGAAATTAAGCCGTTGGCAGTGGGGCGCCGTGTTGCTAAGTGTCTTCAGTTGTATTTTGTTATCCTTTAATAACCTGTCCGACATCCTGTATAGTCTGATTGTCGCTATCTCCTATGCGTTGTACCTGGTAAGCCAGCGAAAGAACAGCGAACTGGATAAATTCCTGCTGCTCACTTTTCAGATCGTTTTTTCGGCGCTGATCCTGTTGCCGTTCTATTCCCCTTACAGAGGGCCCCTTCCTGTCGGGTCTTTTTTCTGGGGCTCAATCCTGCTGATCGCCGTACTGTTTACGATCATTCCTCTTTTCCTGAACCTGTATGCATTGAAGGGAGTTAATTCTTCAACTATGGGCATTTTATTATATATCAATCCTGTTTTTAATTTCGGACTGGCCATCTTCTACTTTCATGAATCGATCCGTGGAATTCAGATTATAGCGTATTGCCTGATCCTGCTGTCCATCCTGATCTTTAATGAACGGCATATTTTCAGGAGAGCAAAATCTCCTGCTTCCCCGACTTATTCCTCTTCCGATACTCGATAGGAGATACCCCCATCAGTTTGGAGAACATCCGGGAGAAATAATAAGGATCATCCACTCCCAGGCTGGCAGCCATTTCCTTGACGGTCATATTCGTAAAGAGAAGATACTGACAGGCTTTCTGTATCTTAAGATGATTGAAGTACTCGATAGGAGAGTACCCCGTCCTTTCCCGGAAGACGGCGGAAAAATGTGAGACAGAGAGCTTGGAAAAATTGGCGAATTCCTGTAACGTAAAAATAGTATGGATCTTTTTCTGCATCAGCTCGATCGTCAAAGCGATAATATCATTCTCTTTCCTGTTCTCCACATAATTGAACTTTTCCTCATAGAGGATGGAAGAGAGGAAATGATAAAAGATCATATTGACATAGCGAAGATTATCCCCGCTATACCCTTTTGCCAGGTTGGAATAGATCTCCTCGAATAATTTGATCCTGTTCTCATTATAGGTAAGGTCCGGCTTATAATTCTTCGAGTTTTGAAGGATCAGTTCCAGGATATATCCGGCGATCTCGCCTTTGAAATGTATCCAGTATATTGTCCATGGATCTTTTTCATTGGCGGCATACTTATGCGGTACGCCGGCAGGAATGGCGACTAATCGGGATGGAGTGACCTCTATTCTTTTCTTATCGATCTCGATCCAGCCCCTGCCCTCCACACAATAAATAATAATATGCTGACTGATGCCGCTGGCCCGCTCCATATAGTGGTACAGCGCCTTTGGATAGTATCCGATATCTGTTATATAGATCTGCTTGGTTACAGGGTCCTTCGTAAGAAAGTCCGTTTTTATCTTTTTGGGAAGCACGATCAATCGCTGTCCCTCGAATCCCTCTTTCTTTCTGAAAATTTTGTCTTTCATATATAATGATATTGCAAAATATAGAAAAGCAGAGAATAATCCATCATTTTCATAAGAAATACTATTCTTTTTGCTGTTCCCAAGGGCGAAATTTGAGCTTTCAAGTCTGTTTCTTTTATTGCTATCATGTTTAAAACGATTGCCATGCCTTCAACACCAGATCAGCTGCATCCTCTTCTTTTTCGTATTTATCGTAGCCTTATCCATCAGCACAGCCCTCCTTTCTCTTTTATTACCCACTATTCTTTACAATTTTATCAAGACTAACGACATAACTACTATTTATGAAAAAGCGACTATCATTGCTTGCTCTTTTTTGTATTGGTTGCCTGCTTGCCCATGCACAAAGTATAAAAGTACAGGGTAAGATCCTGGAAAGAAAGAACGGTCAGCCTTTGCCCGGAGCTCAGGTTTCCTTAAAAGCCAGTCCTAACCAGGCAACTACGGCCGACAGTTCAGGCGAATTTACGATAACAGTCCCCTCTCCGAAGGCTATCCTGGTGATACATGCAATGGGCTACCTGGATAGGGAAGTCAACGTTGACAACAGAAGTTCCTTTACCGTGAGCCTCGAACAGGATGTAAGTGGTAGCCTGGACGAGATAGTCATTGTCGGCGCCGTGATCAAACGGCATGATCTGACGGGTTCCGTCGCCACCATCGATGCCAAAACTATTGGCATCACACCTACGTCGGATATCAATACCGCGATCCAGGGGAAGGTGGCAGGAGTTTATGTGACGAACAGCGCTCAGCCCGGCTCTGCCGCATCGATCAAGGTCAGGGGAAATAACTCGCTCAGTTATGGCACCAGCCCTATTTATGTTATTGATGGCGTGATCATCGGCGACAATTTGAATTCGCTGAATCCGGATGATATCGCCTCCATGGAAGTCCTTAAGGATGCATCGGCTACGGCTTTATACGGCTCGCGTGGCGCCAATGGGGTCGTGCTCGTCAGTACCAAAAAAGGAAGGAAGAATACGGGGCAGGTCAACTATAATACCTGGATCAGCTGGTCGGAGTATGAGCGGAAGATGCATTTCATGAATGCGCATGATCTTTACAATCTGCGGGCGGATGCGTTTGCCAACCAGTACATGGAGATTAATCCCGGTGCTGACAGGCAGGCCTATCTCAATCGGATCACCAGCGACACCTCCAATCTCGTGTTTGCACCTTATGAACAGCAGACCTACCGGTCGGGTAAGTCCTATGACTGGCTGGATGCCGTATCGCGTAATGGCATGGCGCAGAATCATACGCTTGACTTTTCCGGTGGTTCGGACAAGGGCACTTATTATCTGAGTCTCAACTACACCGACCAGAAGGGCTTGCTCAAAGGAGCCGATTACAAACGGATGGGGGGGCGTATCAATATCGACCAGAATGTCAAATCCTGGCTGAAGGTGGGGACCTATACGACGTTTACACATAGCATTACGGATATTACCGATGCCTCCGTCTTCCCGACGGCCGTCGGTGCCAATCCGCTGCTGCCGATAGATACAGCCGGTTTGTACACGTTGAAATGGGCGGATATCCAGAACCAGGATCAGTACAACCCCCTGCGCAGTCTGTATATCAAAAACAATCAATACCTCAATAGATTGTTATCCAGCTCTTATATCAGTGTCACACCGATAAAGGACCTCATCATCCGTACCTCTTTCTCTGCTGATATCTCCAACGAGCAGCAGTACACCTATGTGCCTACCACGACTGGTCAGGACCTAAGGAACAGTAATCATGGCAATGCCATCCAGTATAAGATGGAGAACTACAATCTTCAGTGGGATAACTCGGCTACTTATTTAAAGAGTTTTGGTGAGCACCGGTTTAATTTCCTGGTAGCGACGTCCATGCAGCAGAATACTTCCAACTACAATTCGATCACTGCCTATGGTTTCCCCAATGATGACTTTGGCTATATGTATCTGGGAGGCGTCACAAACAAAGACAGGACGGTGCTGGCATCTGACTTTACGACAACGACCATGATGTCCTACCTGGGCCGTGTCGAATATGGCTGGAAAGACAAATATTTTGCTACTGCCACCCTGCGTTATGACGGTTCATCCAAATTCGGCGCCAATCACAAATGGGGCGCCTTTCCCTCGCTGGCGGTGGCCTGGGATATGAGCCGGGAGAATTTTATGTCAAAGGTGAGTGTCATTACTCACTGGAAATGGCGTGTCGGTTATGGCATTGCCGGGAATCAGAATATCCCGGATTATGCCTTTAAGACCTTGTACAGACCCAGTTATACCAATGGAACGGTCACTTATGTCAATGACGGAAGACTGGGCAACCCCGATCTGCAATGGGAAAAACAGAAACAGTTGAATATTGGCGCCGACATCGGGATTTTCAACGACAGGATCAACCTGACGGCGGACTATTTCAATATCAAGAATGACAAGCTGCTGATCGATCAGACATTAGCCCTCACTTCGGGTTTTAGTAATACGGTAGCCAATGTGGGCGCACTGCAAAACAAGGGGATCGAGTTTACACTGGACTATGCCATCGTAAGGAAGAAGGACCTGCAATGGAATTTTCGTTTTATGATCAGCAGGGATGTCAATAAGGTAACTAAATTATACGGGAATACGACGGCCATCTACAACAAGGGCGGATACACCGGTGTAGAGATCCAGCGGACCGGTAATTATTTCGTAGGACAGTCCATCAATACGATCTACTCCTATAAGTTCTCGAAGATCGCCCAGGTAGGTGACACCGCCCAACTGTCGGGGATCAATTTCGGCGGCCGCACCGTACATCCCGGGGACATCGTTCCGGTGGACAAGGATGGCAATCACATCATTAATGACGACGATCGCTACGTGGTGGGTAAGACCGATCCCAATTTCTATGGCGGCTTTGGGACAGACATCACCTACAAGGGCTTTGGCATCAATGTCTTCTTCAACTACTCTTCGGGGCTGAAACGCATCAGCTCCCTGTATGAAGGGGGCATCCAGTCAGACGGCATGGAAGCTGCATCAACCGACATGCTCAATCGCTGGACGCCGACACACACGAATACGAATATTCCGCGTGCGGTCTATGGTATTCCCCGGTTCAATGTCAGCGACGTGGACCTGGGCGTTCAGAATGCTTCCTTTCTCCGGATGTCGGTTCTCAGCCTTTCTTATACACTTCCCAAAAAGGCTGCAAAAAATATGTTTGACAATGCACGGATCTATGTCACCGGCTCTAACCTGCTCTTGCTGACAAAAGACAAGGGCTATGATCCCGAGACAGGAGATGGTTTCCCGAATACAAAGTCGGTTAGCATTGGATTGAACCTTTCACTTTAAACAAATTTTATGCAACTCAGAAACATCATCATATCAACAAGCCTGGCAGTGACGCTGACGCAGGTGTCCTGTAAGAAATTCCTTGACCAGCAGCCGAAGACGGCGCTGACGCAGGAGCAGGTCTTTGCCAAACTGGATAATATCAAACCATTGATCTCCGGTCTCTACACCAACTGGCGCAATGTGCGTAAGGACAGGGGCGGATTCATGTTCGAACTGGGTAGTGACGAGGCGCAGCAGGGCGCCTACCAGGTAATGACCGATCCGGACCAGGCCGCCCTCGACAAATACGACGGGTATATGGTGCCCCGCAACAATGCGCTGACGGGTCAGTGGAATTCCAGGTGGCCGATAGTGACCGCTGCTGCACAGGCGGTGTATGCTCTGCAGAACAACAAGGAAGACGAGGCAACACGAACCGAACTGCTGGGTGAAGCCAGCTTTATCAGGGCCGGCGTCGGCTTTGAGCTGACACAGTACTGGGGAAAGATACCGATCATAGACCAGGCGCGTTTTGACCAGCTGGGGACTAAGAGGCAGCCGCTGGACCAGGTGTATGCCTTTATCATCAATGACCTGGAGATGGCTATAAAATATCTGCCGGAGACGCAGTCGGATAAGAGTCATGTAACAAAGTATGCCGCACTGGCTTTATTAGGAAAGGTCTATATGAATGCTCCTGCGGAGGCTAATGCGCGCAGCTTCCAGAAGGCGGCTGATACGCTAAACCTGATCATTCAATCCGGTAAATATAGTTTGCTTACCAACTATGCCGATCTTTGGGACCCCGGTCATGCCAATTCCTCCGAATCAATTTATGAATACCAGTTCAACAATACCTATCCGGATAACAACCAGACACAGTGGCAAATGGGTTCACGCGCATTGGCCAACCTGGCTTCCATTGGCGCCAATTGCTATTTCGGCGGATACGATCTGATGGTGCCGACGTCGTATTGTTACGGCGACAAGTCCGCCGGCGGACTTTGGGAGAGCGGCGATGTCCGGAAACAACAAAGTATCCGGTATGATTTTACTTATCAGGGAATAACTCCTACCTTATCAACCGGTTTCGGAGGCGACGAACTGAATCCGCACGTTAAGAAATATGAAGACATCCGGACTGACGGCACGATGAGCTTTTGGTATTCGGGGAAGGATATCTTTTATATCCGTTATGCCGACGTGCTGCTGTGTTATGCCGAATGTCTGAACGAGCTTAGTAAAACGAGCGATGCCGTCAGCCTTGTGAACAGCACGGTCCGGGCCAGGGCCTTTGGCGGCGTGATACCGGCCGGCCTGAGCTGGGATCCCGGTATGAGCCAGGATGCTTTCCGGGCTGCCATGCTCGACGAGCGGATGCGCGAACTTTGTTTTGAAGGCTGGCGGCGGATGGATCTGATCAGGGCCGGGAAATTTGTAGACCTGGTAAAGGTGCGGAATCAATGGACAAAAGCAAGCGGTACTATCCAGTCCTTTAACCAATTATATCCTATTCCATTGACGGAAACGTTACAAAACCCGGATATTCCTGCAACGGATCAAAACCCTGGCTACCAATAGTTTCTTCGCGATTAAAAAGATAAACATGTTAAGTCGTTCCTTTTTTTCTTTATTGTCTCTAATGCTTCTTCAGAGCCGGGCAAATGCCCAGGCCCTGAAGGAATATAAAGATAGCCTCGTCCTTTCCAATCAACAGGTGGCCGTGATCGTAAACAAGGTAACGGGAAAGTTGAACTACCGGTTTACCAACGGCATCACCCTGGACAATACCGTGGCTTATGTGGATGATATCCATTCAGGCCGCCTGTCCAGCGCCGATTACAGCCAGCATCCTTACAGCATCGATCCCATCCGGGATAGCCTGGGACAGGGATCCCGGATCAATATCAAACACATGGATGACCGGCAGCCTTTCTATCTCCTGCAGCATATCACCCTGTATGCCGATCAGCCTTATCTCCTCCTCGATGTAGAGGCTGGCCGTACGACCGGGCAGGGACCTTTACCGGAAACCCGCAATATTGCTCCCCTCGCCATTCTTCCCGGTCAGCGCGGGCGACTGTTCATGCCCGGCAGTGAGCCGCGGATTCTGGACGCCCCCTTCGACAATGACGACTGGGTAGGTGTGGTAGAACGCAAATGGGGGAGCGGCCCGGTCTCCGGCATCAGTTATGAAGTCTGCTCTGTCTACGATAATACTTCCCTCTCCGGCCTGGTCATCGGCAGCGTATCGCATGATTTCTGGAAGACAGGGATCGCCTACCGGGCGAGGGCGGAGCAGGGGCAGCTCGATTCTTTCAACGTCTTCGGCGGTGTCGCTACTCCCGATGACCCATCCCTGCCGCATGCTTATGGAGGTCAGGATGGCACCCATGACCATGCTCCCCATGGCACGATGACCGGACCTGTCGTTCATTCCCCTTTGATCTATCTATGCGGAATGAAGGACGTCCGCCCTGCCTTCACCGGCTATGGAGAAGTAAATGCCCGGATCAACGGACGACTTTCCTGGAAGGGCTATGCGCCGGTCTACTGGAACAGTTTTGGCGTAGAAGGAGTGCTGGGGTATGAAAAGGTTATGATGCCCGCAGGTGTAGGGGAAATATCCGATTATATCCATACCCTCGATAATTTCAATCGTTACGCAGCCCCCGTCTTAAGCATCGATTCATATGACCAATCCATTTATACCACCGAACTGCTGGCTTCTCTGAGTAAATATGGGAAGAAGCAGCATCAGCAGATGGGATTTTATTTCATCCCCTTTGCCGTCTGGACCTGGAAGAACGCCATGGACAGAACACCCGTTGCCGGTACGGATTATAGCCTGAAAGAGGTAGTGCTGAAAGACAAGGACAATAACCCCATTGCCTATAAGGACGGAGATTGGGGCGCCTTCCCGCTGGACCCCACACACCCGGCTACACGGCTCTCTATTATCAAACAATTGCAAAAGGCCCGGGCCATCAACGCTACCTTTCTTAAGATAGACTTTTTAACGGCCGGCGCCCTGGAATCTTCCACCCGCTATGATCCTTCGGTGCGCTCCGGTATGCAGGCGTACAACCAGGGTATGAAGATGCTCAAACACCTGATCGATTCCATCCTGGGACCGGATATCTTTATCACCCAGGCGATCTCACCGATGTTCCCCCATCAATACACACATACCCGTTTTATCTCGACAGACGTCTACTCTCATCTGCGGGATGATCAGCCGGGGTTTCCAAACTGGGGCAGTACGGAAGCCTCTATGGCGACAGCCTCCCATCTCTGGTGGGTGCAGGGGACCCTCTGGCCTTATACCAACCTGGATGTGTGTATTATGAAGAACTTTCAGAAGAACCCCGATCTCAGCGAGCAGGAAATTAAAGTAAGGATTTATGCCATGATGGCGATGGGCAGTATCCTGGGAGACGGATCGGATTTCCGGCAGCCGCTGGCGGCGGAAAGAGCCCGGAAGTTTCTGAACAATCCGGCCCTCTGTGCCTTCTTCAGCCATCCGCAGGCCTTTACACCCCTGCAATTCGCAGATGGAGATAGCTTCGATCAGCAGCTTGCGTTTTATTTAAAGCCCGACCGGGATCCACCCTTGCTGGCCCTGTTCAATTTCAGCAACAAGCAGGAATTTAAAAAATCCATTCCCCTCGAAACCCTGGGTTTGCCCAAAGGAAAATATATACTGAAAGATTTTATGACCGACATGGTGCTGGGTACCGTAGAGAATGGCCAGAAGACACTGACGCTTACCGTACCGGAAAAAGATGCGTACCTGGTAAAAATTATATTCGAACCAAAGTGATAAATATGGAAGCAAAAGCCTGGGTGGAGAAGATTTTAATTCCTACCTATAAGATCGGACAGCCTGAGAAAAATCCTATGTTCCTGGAAAAAAGGGTATACCAGGGCAGCAGCGGGGTCGTATACCCGCATCCCGTGATCGAACAGATCGCCGACCAAAAGACCAGCCAGGAATATACAGCCATATTCCTGGAAAATGAATACCTGAAGATCATGATCCTGCCGGAGCTGGGGGGCAGGATACAGCGGGCATACGATAAGGTGAGGAAGCGTGATTTCGTATATTACAACCAGGTCATTAAGCCGGCCCTGGTTGGGCTGACCGGCCCCTGGATCTCCGGGGGAATAGAATTTAACTGGCCCCAGCACCACCGGCCCAGCACGTACAGCCCCGTTGACTTCACCATCGAAGAAAATACCGACGGCAGCAAGACTGTCTGGGTAAATGAAATAGAATTGATGTTCCGGACCAGGGGCATGGCCGGATTTACCTTGTATCCCGATAAGGCTTACCTGGAGATCAAAGGAAAATTATTCAATCGCACGCCCTTCCCGCAAACCTTTCTCTGGTGGGCGAACCCGGCGGTAAAAGTGAATGACCAGTATCAGTCCGTCTTCCCCCCGGATGTATATGCCGTTTTCGACCATGGCAAAAGAGATGTCTCCGATTTCCCGATTGCCACCGGCACCTATTATAAAGTCAACTATGCACCCGGCACGGATATTTCCCGCTATGCCAATATTCCCGTACCCACCTCATATATGGCGATCCGCTCGAAATACGATTTTATGGGATGCTATGAGAACGACACGCAGGCAGGTATGCTGCATGTGGCCGATCACCACCTCTCTCCCGGCAAGAAACAATGGACCTGGGGCAACGGTGATTTCGGACAGGCCTGGGATCGTAATCTGACCGACGAGGATGGACCCTACATTGAGCTGATGACGGGCGTGTTCACGGATAATCAGCCGGATTTCTCCTGGCTGCAGCCCAACGAGGAGAAGACTTTCGAACAATACTTTATGCCCTATACGCAGATAGGCATGGTCAAGAACGCTACCAAAGAAGCCATGCTTAACCTGGAATGGGAAGGGGAGAAGCTGCTCATAAAAGTGTATACCACTTCCGTATATGACAATGCCCGGGTGAGCATATATAAGAATAACGCATTGATCAAAGAATACAGGGCCAGGATATCTCCTTACGAAGTCTTTCTGGAATCCTTAACGCCGGCAGCGGGTGCGTCGGGGAGCAAAATCTCATCCGGCACACAAGATTCGTCCGAAGAAGAAACATCATCCGGCGCGCACGAGCCGCGCGAAGCGTGGAAGGTCATCGTCTCCGACAGCGACGGGAATACCCTGGTATCCTGGCAGCCGGAACCTGCCGGCGAAAAGGAGATCCCTGTCGCGGCTACCGCGGCCAGGCTCCCCGCCGAGATCGAACAGATAGAGGACCTGTATCTCAATGGACTCCATCTGGAACAATATCGTCATGCCACTTTCAACCCGATCGATTATTATGAAGAGGCCCTGAGAAGAAGCCCCGGTGATATTCGTTGTAACAATGCCATGGGGCTGCTGCTGTTACGGAGAGGGCAATTTGAAAAAGCAGAGCCCTGGTTCCGCACGGCCATTCGGACGATCACCCAACGCAATCCCAATCCTTATGATGGGGAGCCCTATTATAACCTGGGATGGTCGTTATGGTTGCAGGATAAACCAGACGAAGCCTATGAAGCTTTTTATAAAGCTACCTGGAACGATGCCTGGCAGCATAATGGATTTCTGGCCCTGGCCCGGATCGCCGCCATGAAAAAAAGCGGGAAAGAGGCCCTGGCCCTCGTGGAGAAATCCCTCGTCCGCAATTATCACAGCCCTTCCGCCCGTTCGTTAAAAGCTGCCCTGTTGCGTAAGACAGGTGCTTCCGTGGCCGCCCGCGCAGCCTTCATACAAGAGACATTAACGATCGATCCATTCAACTTCGGCTGCCTCTTCGAAAACTATCTGCTCCACAAGCAGGAAGGCAACGAGCCGGCCGCCGCCCTTGCTACCTTTAAGGGACTCATGCGGGACGCCTTACAGAACTACCTGGAGCTGTCGCTGGACTACGCGCATGCCGGAATGTATAAAGAAGCGGGACAGGTGTTGGAAATATTTAGCGAAGACAAGCAGCCTCTGCCTACGCTCATACCTTATTATAATGGATGGTTTGCGACACAGGACGGTCGCGATAAAGATGCCCTGGCCTGCTATCTGCAAGCCGCAGCACAATGTCCCGACGGTGTCTTCCCCAACAAGATCGAGGAGTTGCTGATCCTGCAAAGCGCACTGGCAATGAACCCGGCCGATGCCCGGGCCCATTACTACCTCGGAAATTTCTGGTATGACAAACGCCAGTACCCCGAGGCGATCGCCAACTGGGAGCGATCCGCACAACTGGACAAGCGTTTTCCCACCGTCTTCCGCAATCTTGCCCTGGCGGCATATAACAAGCTGGGTAAAAAGAAGCAATCGATAGAATACATGGAAAAAGCCTTCTCCCTGGACCCCGCTGACTCCCGCGTCCTGATGGAACTGGATCAGCTATACAAGATCACCGGCCGGCCCTTTGCGGAAAGATTGGACCTGCTGGAAAAACACCCTCTTCTGGTAAAAGAAAGAGACGATCTCTACCTGGAAAGAGTGACCCTGTACAATAATCTTCAGCAATACGGGAAGGCAAAAGAATTACTGGCAGACCGGAAATTCCATCCCTGGGAGGGTGGCGAAGGCAAGGTCATAGGCCAGTACCTGCTCTGTCATATTGAACTGGCCAGACAAGCCCTGGCGCAGCGGGAATTCCAACAGGCCTTCGATCTGTTGACGGCTACCCGGACCTATCCGGCTAACCTGGGTGAAGGCCGACTCTACGGAGCACAGGAAAACGACGCGGATTACTTACTTGGATGTGTATACGAAGAATGGGGCATGCCCGAAAAAGCCCTGGAAAAATTCCGGCAAGCTACGGTAGGGATCAGCCAGCCCGTCCAGGCGATCTATTATAATGATCCCCAGCCCGACAAGATCATCTACCAGGCACTGGCGTGGCTAAAGCTCCGGGAACCGGAGAAAGCCCGGAATATCTTCAGACAATTTATTGAATTTGGCCGGCGGCATATGAATGATAAGATCACCATTGATTATTTTGCCGTCTCTCTGCCGGATATGCTGGTCTTTGACCAGGATATCAATGCACGTAATCAGACACATTGCCATTACCTGATTGGTCTGGGACACCTGGGACTGGGCGATTTTACGACGGCTGATAAACAGCTGAAAGAAGTTCTTCAGTCGGATGCCAATCACCAGGGCGCCGCCGTCTATTTACAACTATTCCCTTTCTTTGAAGAGGCGCTTAAACAAGGCCTGCCATGCTAAATACTATGCAGGAAGCTGCCTTGCCCTCTTATTCGGCTACCCTTTATGATCACCTGCAGGGAAAGGCTGTGTATTGGATTACCCTCCGGAACGGAGATACCGCGGTCCGTATCACCAACCTGGGATGCATTATCACGTCTATCCATACTCCTGATAGGAATGGAGTTCAAAAGAATATAGTAGCAGGATTCAAAGAACCGGGAGATTATCAGCAGAATCCTTATTATTTTGGCTGTATGGTAGGAAGGACGATCAACAGGATTGGCGGCGGCCGGTTTTCCCTGGATGGTCACACGGTTCAGCTGTCGATGAATGACGGAAGTAACCACCTTCATGGAGGCTTCGAAGGCTTCGGCAGGAAAATATGGGATCTCGCCGGGGTGATCCATGCGGAAGGGGAAGTAGGAGTTGCTTTTACTTATACCAGCCAGGATGGAGAAGAAGGCTATCCTGGTAACCTGGATGTTCAGGTGAAATATACGTTGAGCCCGGATAATAAATTGCGGATGGAATATACCGCCATGACCGATAAAAGAACACCGGTAAATCTTTCTAACCATTCTTATTTCAACCTGTCAGGATTTGACAATCCGCTGATCACCGACCATCTTTTGAGGGTCTACGCCCAAAACTACACGGAGAAGAACGACAACAACCTTCCTACCGGAAAGATCCTTCCTGTTGCAGGAACTCCGTTGGATTTTTCGATCTCAAAAAGGGTAGGGGACTATATCGATCGGTTTCCGCTCGACAAGGGGGTAGATCATAATTACGTGCTGGACGGCGGACTTCCGGAAGGCCCGCCGGGATTGCATCCGGCGGCCGATCTCTATGACCCTTCCTCGGGTAGAAGGCTTCGGGTAACTACCGACCGGCCGGGACTCCAGGTATATACGGCCAACTGGTGGGATGGCAGCCTGCATACACCCGACGGACAGCCTTACCGGCAGCACGGGGCTCTAGCGTTGGAGACACAGGCTTTCCCGGACAGCCCTAATCACACGGCTTTCCCGGGCATCATCCTGGAGCCGGGGGGTACCTATCGCGCCACTACTGTTTTTGAATTTGACAATTTCGACCACTGACTGCCGGTCAACGGGTCATTTTCGACTCCCTGACTGCCGGTCACTTATGACCATTAACTATTAACTTATGGCTCAGACATCCTTCAATAACCGGTATATCCTTGGAATATCTTTTATCTCTGCCCTGGGTGGCTATCTTTTCGGCTTTGACTTCGCGGTTATCACCGGGGCGCTGCCTTTTTTGCGGGACCAGTTCGGGCTGGATGCTTACTGGGAAGGGTTTGCTACGGGTAGCCTCGCCCTGGGTGCGATCGCAGGCTGCCTCATAGCCGGTACCGTCAGCGATCGATACGGACGCAGAAAAGGGTTGTTATTGGCAGCGGCTATTTTTTGTATCTCCTCCCTGGCTATGTCCCTGGCCCCGGGACGGGGATTTTTTATAGGCGCCCGATTTATGGCCGGTATAGGAGTAGGAATGGCCTCCATGCTTTCTCCTATGTATATCGCCGAAATTTCTCCCGCGCACCTGCGGGGCCGTATGGTAGCCATCAATCAACTGACGGTGGTGATCGGGATTCTACTTACCAACCTGGTGAACTATAGCCTGCGTACGATCGGCGAAGATGCCTGGCGCTGGATGTTCGGACTGGGAGCGATCCCTGCCGCCTTGTTTTTTATCGGCGCTCTATGGTTGCCGGAAAGCCCGCGCTGGCTGGTAAGTGTAGGACAGGCCGATAAAGCGGTGCCTGTCCTGGAGAAGATCGGAGGGGCGGATTTCTCCCGGCAAACCCTGGCCACCATTACCCGGTCGATGTCCGGCAACAATAAGATGAGCTATCGCGCCGCTTTTGCAAAAGGCGTATTTCCCGCCGTGCTGATCGGCATCGGGTTGGCCGTCTTTCAACAACTATGCGGCATCAATGTAGTCTTCAATTATGCTCCGCGTATCTTTCAAAGCATCGGTGTCCCCCAGGACGGACAACTCCTTCAGACGGTGTTTATCGGCGGCGTCAACCTGGTTTTTACCCTGTTGGCCATGATGCTGGTAGACAGGCTGGGCCGCAAACCCCTGATGCTGATAGGAGCAGGCGGGCTGGCCATCCTATATGTTATCGTGGCGCGTATGCTGGCGGCCGGCTCCGCCCAGGTCTCCTGGTATCTGCTGGCGGCTATCGGTACTTACGCTCTTTCGCTTGCGCCTGTGACCTGGGTCCTCATCTCGGAAATATTCCCGAATAAGATCCGGGGCGCGGCTACCTCCATTGCCGTACTCAGCCTGTGGGCTGCCTATTTTATCCTGGTCTTTACCTTCCCCATCCTCTTCGAACGTCTCCGGGATAGCGTGTTCTATATTTATGCCGCTATCTGTCTACTGGGCCTGCTCTTCATCTGGCTCAACGTAAAAGAGACCAAAGGAAAGACGTTGGAGGAAACGCCACAGGCGTTTCGCTCATAACCGAGAAACGAGCGTAGCTCTGCCAGCATTAGATTCGCAAGATATCCCAGATAAATAAATCATCGAATAATCCATCAAAATAAATGGATTGCCTATTTCCCCCGGCGACGCGAAATCCTATTTTTGATATTCTTTGAGGGCCTCGGCGAAAGGTCGCCAGCTTCTCAGGTTTGCCACTGTCAAGTTTGCCACTGCTTGTATATTTAATTAACCAAAACGATGCTTGTTTATGAAGAAAAACTTCAGGCGTAGCCAGTATCTGATCGTCTTCCTCCTGTCGATCTTCACACTGGACGCCTTCTCCCAGGCCCCGCCTAAACCGGCGGCCACTTCTAAGATCACGATTACCGGTACCATCACCGATTCTACCGGACGAAAGATCGAAGGGGCTAGTATTCTCGCCCAGCTCAAACGAAATGTCGGTACGACTTCAGACGCCAATGGACGGTTCATCCTGGACGTGGATCCCGGCACCGTGCTCGTGATCTCCTATGTGGGGTATGCCGATTATAAGATCAAGGCTTCGACAGAAACAAAGTCGGTCAATATCGTGCTGTCAATTGCCGCTGCGGGGGACGCCGTTATCGTTACCGCCTATGGGCAGAAGCAGCGAAAAGAGGCCATCGTAGGCTCTGTCACCAGCGTAAACCCCGAGCTGCTGCGAACTCCGACCAGTAACCTGACCAATGCCATGGCCGGCGAGATCGCCGGGGTGATCTCCTTCCAGCGCGGTGGCCAGCCGGGCAGAGACAACGCCCAGTTCTTTATCCGGGGCGTTACCACTTTCGGATACAGCGCCAGCCCACTGATCCTCGTGGACAACATCGAGCTCAGTGCCAACGACCTGGCCCGCCTGAACGTGGATGATATCGCCAGCTTCGCCATCTTGAAAGATGCCAGCGCCGCCGCTCTTTACGGAGCCAGGGGCGCCAACGGCGTGATCCTCGTCACCACCAAAGAAGGTAGGCCGGGCAAGGCGAGAATAAATCTGCGCTATGAGAATTCCGTGTCCCGACCGACACAGAACGTTCAGCTGGCAGATCCCGTCACTTACATGAACATGTACAACGAAGCCCTTACCACCAGGAATCCACTGGCTACTCCGCAGTTTACCCCTAACCAGATCATCGGCACGCAGGCAACCGTGAATCACACTCCTGGCTATAATCCATACGTGTATCCCGCCACCGACTGGATGTCTACCATGTTCAAAAAACAGACTACTACGAGCAGGGCTAATTTTGGTCTCAGCGGCGGAACGGAGTTTACCAAATACTATATTTCCGGCTCCTATGACCGGGACAACGGGATTTTAGAAGTCAACCCCGTAAATAATTTCAATTCGGGGATGAAATATGAAAACTATCAGTTGCGCTCCAACATCACCATGAAGATCACCAAATCGACGGAAGTGGTGGTTCGCCTCTGGGGCAATTTTAATGATTATACGGGACCTATCACCGACGACCAGTCCGGATTTGCCACTGACCTCTATGACCGGGCGCTGCATACCAGTCCTGTTGCCTTCCCGGCCTATTATCCTCCGGACAGCGCTAATCTATTGACCAAACATATCCTGTTCGGCAACTCTGTAGTGGGCACCGGAGGCTTGCAGGACAATCCCTATGCCGACGAAATGTATGGCTACAAAAGTTTTTCAGAATCCAGGATGTCGGCTCAGTTCGAGCTGAACCAGAATCTTGACTTTATTACCAAGGGCCTGAATTTTCATGGATTATTCAGCACCAACCGGTATTCCTATTTCGATGCCAGCCGGGCCTACAAGCCTTTTTATTACACTATACAGAATTACGATCCGGATTCCAAACAATATGCACTGACCTGGTTGAATAACCAACCCGGCGCCGCCCAGGAATTCCTCAGCTATTATCCCGGTACCAAGAACGCCAGCTCCTATATCTACATGATGGGCAACCTGGACTACAGTCGCAGTTTCCATAAAAATAATATCAGCGCCACGCTGATAGGTACCCGTGAGCAGACCCTCAATGCCAATGCAGTGGACCCTAACAATGCACAACCATCCCTGCAATATTCCCTGCCTTACCGAAATCTTGGCGTCTCCGGCAGACTGACCTATTCCTATGGCAGCCGGTATTACCTGGAAGGTAATTTCGGATACAATGGATCCGAACGCTTCTCCAGCCAGCACCGCTATGGCTTTTTCCCGACCATCGGGGCAGGCTGGGTGCTCTCCAATGAGAAGTTCTGGGAAGACGGCAATATCTCCACCATTTTGACCCGCGTAAAACTAAGAGGCAGTTATGGACTGGTGGGCAATGACAATATCGATAATGTGCGGTTCTTTTATCTTTCCGGGGTAACGCCCGATGCGGGCGGGTATGCAGCTTTTGGCACCAATAATTCCTTCGGTCTTCACGGTACTGTCATACAAAGCTATCCCAACCCGGACGTAACCTGGGAGACTTCCCGTAAGAGCAATCTCGCCCTGGAACTGACTGTCCTGAAAAACCTTAATATCATCGCGGAGATCTATCACGAATACCGGTATAATATCCTGCAGACCCGCGGCTATATCCCGGTCACCGATGGACTGGAAGCTAACATCAAAGCCAATGTGGGCACCGCCTATTCCAAGGGACTTGACCTGCATGTGGACTATAAGCAGACGATCTCGAAGAATCTCTGGGCCTCCGTGCTGGGAAACCTAACGGTCACCTCCAGCAAATATGGTCATTATGAAGAGCCTCAGTATCAATATCCCTACCGTTTCGTATCCGGCCAGCACATCAATCAGGCTTTCGGATATATTGCTGAAAGGCTGTTCGTGGATGACAAGGAAGCGCAGAATTCGCCTCCCCAGTCATTCGGCTCCGCTATCCAGCCCCAGGGCGGCGATATCAAATACAGGGACGTAAATAAGGACGGGATCATCAACCAGGATGACCAGGTGCCGCTCGGCCTGCCTACTACTCCCGAAATCATTTATGGCTTCGGTTTTTCCGTCGGTTATAAAGGCTTTGACCTGAATGCCTTCTTTCAGGGCCTTGCCAGGGAATCTTTCTTTGTCAATCCCACCGCACAAAATAACAGGTACTACGGCCTTTACGGCACAGCGCCCTTTGTGAATAATGCACAGATCCTGAAATCCTATGCCGATAACCACTGGTCCGAAGAGAACCAGAACCTGTACGCTTTATGGCCCCGGCTCTCTACCACCGAGAATGTCAATAACGAACAGCAAAGCAGCTGGTGGTTACGCGATGGCAGCTTCCTGCGGCTGAAATCACTGGAAATAGGATACTCGCTTCCAAAGGCAATGGCAAGACGAATGTACATGGATAATCTACGGATCTACTTTAATGGGTTGAACCTTATGACCTGGAGCCATTTCAAATTATGGGATCCGGAGATGGCCGGCCAGGGTTTTGGTTACCCCATCCAAAAGGTATTTAACGTAGGGATAAATGTCAACCTTTAATAAAATTAGTATGAAGACGATTGCAAAAATATTTTTGATCGTATGGCTGCCGGTAGCTATACTGTCATCTTCCTGTAAGAAGTACCTGGACGTCGTCCCCGATGACGTCGCTACGCTCAACAGCGCATTTTCCAATGCCAATGAGACGGAGGCATACCTCTTCGGATGTTATGCCACTCTCCAGAACATGGCCGATATAAGGGGCAATGCCGGCTTTACCACCTCCGGGGAGGTCATCTTCCCTTTTCCTCTCCAGGACGAGACTACCCTTGGAGGGTCCGTGGGCGGCGATGCCGGCTTCCAGATCCTGCGGGGTACGCAGAATAGCGCCAATCCGATCCTCAATTATTGGGACGGATATAATATGGGCCAAAATCTCTGGCAGGCTATCCGCAGATGTAATACGCTGCTGGATAATATCAATATACCTCTGGATCTTGCCCCCTATAATAAGACCAGGTGGATTGCCGAGGCCAAATTCCTAAAGGCTTATTTTCACTACTGGCTGATAAGAATGTACGGGCCTATTCCTATCGTGGATAAGAACCTGCCTGTCAATGCCACTACCGATCAGGTTAGGATCAAACAACAATCGCTGGATTCCTGCTTCAGCTACGTGGTCGGATTGCTGAACCAGGTCATTCCCGATCTGCCTGCCGTGATCCAGAATAGTGTCACTGAAGCCGGTAGGATTACTTCCACCATTGCCCTGGCATTAAAAGCCGAAGTGCTGACTACACAGGCCAGCCCCCTGTTCAATGGTAACCCGGATTATGTCAGCTGGAAGAGCAAGGATGGCAGAAGTTTGTTTCCGGCCGCTTATGACGCGGGCAAATGGCAAACGGCGCTGCTGGCATGCAAGGCGGCTATCGACGCGGCCAGTTCAGCAGGCGCTTCCCTTTATCAGTTAAGGCTGACCGGCAATATCGTCCACCTCTCCGACAGCACCCGGCAGCTGCTTGCCATACAGGGCGCCATTACGGACAGTTGGAATACCGAGCAGGTATGGACCCTCAATCCCCAATTCGGCTGGCAGTATATGGCTTCCCCCAGGGTGACGGCGGATGCGGCCGCCAATGTCTTTGCCGTATACTCCAATTTCTCCGTGCCGCTGGCTGAATCCGAGATCTTTTATACCAATCATGGAGTGCCCATCAGCGAAGACAATACCTGGGATTATTCCGGCAGATACCAGGCGCAGAATGGCGATTCGGCCCACTTCTATTATATCCACTATAAATACCCTACCGTCAAAGGTAATTTCAAGAGAGAACCACGCTACTATGCCGATGTGGCTTTCGACGGCTCCAACTGGTTCGGTTCCGGCATTACCGATGACAATAATGAGAATTATGTAAATGCCGTCAACGGATATGCTGCTCCTCCCGATCAGCTGCGCTACAATGCAACGGGCTATTGGGCGAAAAAATTAGTGCCCTGGCAGACGGTATTCGGACAGACCAGTGTAGGATATGGTTATTCCTGGCCTTTTATGCGTCTCCCCGGCCTTTGGCTCTTGTATGCAGAATGTCTCAATGAGGTCAATGGACCCGGCGCCGAAGCGTACAATTATATTGATATGGTACGGGCAAGGGCCGGCCTGCAGGGCGTCGTTTCTTCCTGGTCCGCCTATTCCAGCAATCCCGGCAAGCCCACTACACAGGAGGGGTTCCGGCAGATCATTCACCAGGAAAGAAGGATCGAACTGGCCTTCGAAGGCCAGGCAGGCTGGGACCTGAGAAGATGGAAAGAGCTGCAGGGCGTTCTCGCCGGACCGGTACAAGGCTGGAACGTATTCAATAAGACAGTCAGCGGCTACTACCAGGTGGTGAATGTCTTCCAACCTCTATTCGGACTGCGGAATTACTTTTATCCGGTCCAGGACTATGACATTCTTACCAATCCTAACCTGACCCAAACGCTGTATTGGTAAGACCTGTCTCCTGGTACAATGATTAAGCACTTCAAAATATTTATATGATCTCAAACATGCTACAATTTTTTACACAGCGAAACGGACAAAAGGGACTAACCCTTTCAGGGATCGTGCTCCTCCTGCTGTCCCTGCAGCCGGGTTGTAAAAAGACCGATGGATACAATGCCATCGCTTCCACCGATATGACCAAACCGGGAATCGTCACTAACATAAAGGTGGCAAACTTCAGCGGCGGCGCGTATATCACCTACGATCTGCCCGTCTCAAAGAACATCCTGTATGTACAGGCCCAGTATATGATCAATGGTAAGCTCAGCCGGCAGACGAAATCCTCTTATTATTCCGACAGCATTACCGTCAGTGGCTTCGCTAAAAGCCAGGATTATAAAGTGACATTATGGACCGTCTCCCGGGCCAACGTCAAATCGGACTCCCTGGTCGTGACCGTACACCCCGATACGCCTGCGTATCTGAAAGTGCTGCCGACAGTCATTATGCAAAAAGATTTCGGCGGCATCAATATCAGCGCCCTCAATGTCACAAAAGCTCCTGTAGGTGTGATCACGATCAGCCCGGACGCTAAAAATAAACTGCAGATCATCGATCAGCATTATACGGACGTGGATTCTATATCCTACAGTCTGCGGGGATTCGATACGGTAACCCGGCAATTCGGAGTCTACATCACCGACC